>OLWP01000026.1_pt1 | contig 163373 bp, 182 predicted proteins | sample 1673741 | NCBI WGS metagenome assembly OLWP01 (sample SAMEA103958125, study PRJEB25191) | human gut metagenome
CTTTGAAAAGGTCGACCAAACTTTTATAATTAATTGGCAAATCAATTTGCTAAACCATAATTTACCAACATTTTAACAAAAATCGTTTTTAAAGCAAAAGGCAAAAAAGCACCGACTTTTCAAATCGGTGCTTAAATTATTACTTATGAAGATTTAATTTTTCCATAATTTTATCGACGGTTTCTTCAAGATTTGACGCATTCTCAAAATCAACGGTTACATCTGCATATTTTTCATAAAGAGGTGTTCTCTCTTTAAAAACATCGTTAAGAGTTTCGCCGTCTTTAAAAGCAATTCCCCTTGTCGCTACATTTGTAACTCTGCGTATGATTTCATCAATCGGCACATTAATATACACAACCGTACCGATTTTCTTCAAATGTTCCATACCTTCTGCGCTAAGTACCATTGAGCCGCCTGTTGCCACAACTGTTTTCTCGCAGTCAAGCTCTTTGCCTACTTGATTTTCAATTTTCAAGAAAGCATCATAGCCGTCCTGATCAAGTATCTTTTGCAGTTTTTTGCCTGTTTTCTTAGTAATAATCAAGTCTAAATCCACAAAAGAATATCCGCTGTATTTTGCAAGCAGAACACCAAGTGTACTCTTACCCGAACCAGGCATTCCTATAAGTATAATGTTATTGTTATTCATATTATAAAATCCTTACATTGAGAGAGTCTGTGCTTGAAGTAGGTGCAGTTCTGTTTGAAGAAATTACAACTACAATATCGCCCTTTTTAAAGTAGCCCGTGCTTAAAGCCTTTTCCATTGCCTGCTTTGTAATGGCATCGGAAGTTTTCTTTTCTTCACCGATAAGTGCTGTAATACCCCAATTAAGGCAAAGTTTTTTACAAACAAGCGAAGAGGTAACAACTGCAATTATCGGAACATTCGGGCGGAAATGTGTCATTGCTCTTGCAACTTTACCTGTAGCACTCTCAACAATAATAGCTCTTGCGCCAATCTGATGAGCAATATCTCTTGCCGCACGGCAAATACTGCCTCTGATTGGGTTGCTGTCCTGAATACTGTGATGTTCGATATAGTCTTTAAGAGCTGTAAACTCACCGTTCTGCTCTGCCTCAAAGCATATAGCGTCAAGAGCCTTAACACTTTCAACAGGATACTTACCTGCGGCAGACTCACCCGAAAGCATAACGGCGCTTGTACCGTCATATACAGCATTGGCAACATCGCTGATTTCAGCTCTTGTAGGACGAGGTGAAGAAGTCATACTCTCAAGCATTTGAGTTGCTGTAATTACATATTTACCTCTTGCAACGCACTTTCTGATAAGTGTTTTCTGAATTTCAGGAAGTTTGATAAACGGAATTTCAACACCCATATCGCCTCTGGCAACCATAATGCCGTCAGCGCAATCTATAATGGCGTCCATATCGTCAACACCGCTCTGATTTTCAATCTTTGCGATGATTTCAACATATTCAAATCCAAGGCTGTCGATAAAATCTCTTAATGTTTTAACATCTTCGTGTGTACGAACGAATGATGCGGCAACTACATTAGCGCCGTGAGAAAGACCAAATTCAATATCTTTTCTGTCCTGTGCACTGACATAAGGCATATTTATATGATAACCGGGAATATTAATACTCTTTCTGTTCTTAAGTGTACCGCCCTTAACTACTTTGCAAATGATTTCATTAGGAGTCATACTGTCAACAACCATTGAGATAAGACCGTCATCTAATAATAATTCTCTGCCTATTGCCGCTTTGCCGTCGGCATTGAACAAATCAATAAGCTTAGGGAAAGAAATTGCCACGCCTGTTTCGTCACCGACTTCTTTATTCTTGCAAAGGCTGAAAAGCTGACCTTCAATAAGTTCTATACTGCCGTTTTCAAATGTGCATACTCTTACTTCCGGACCTTTTGTATCAAGAAGAATTGACACAATTTTTCCGCTTTCGGCAATAGCTTCTTTGAGAACATTAAAAGTGTTTTCCAAATCGTCATATGCTCCGTGTGACATATTAATACGAGCAACATTCATACCTGCGTTGATCATCTCAAGCAAGGTTTCTTTATTGTTGCAGGCAGGACCAATGGTGCAGACAATTTTAGTCTTCCTCATAATAACCTCCATAATTAAATCAATACTATCCTCAATAATACCCAAAATTTTCACAAATACATTATATACCATTATCGTAAGTTTTTCAATAAATTTTGTGTAAATTTATAATTAAATAATAGAAATATGACTTTTAAAAATCAAAATACCGCTTGAAATCTTCCGAAATCAAGCGGTATAAAAATTTAAATTTTATTGTGCAATTATCTGCTGTAAAGATGTGACATCTCTCACATCAATAATTCCGTCTTTGTTTATATCAGCCATTTTTACACCTTCAATGTCAAGTGTTGCACTTTCTGCAATGTAAAGCTGAAGAGCCGTTGCATCACGAACATCTAAAATTCCGTCATTGTTAAGGTCATTTTCAATTCTTGGATTTGACGGTTCGTAGTCAGCATACATTTCGTTGCTAAGCCAAGCCGCACGGCTTGTAAGCCAATCGGCACAATAATTGTACTTTCCGTCAAAATCGTTGCTGTACTTTGTAACAGTATTGCTTACTGTATATTTGCCTGTGGAATAGTCAAAGGTAGCTACATTGAGTTTGCTGTGGTCTGCAATCCAGCTGCCTGTATTGAGCAACCAACCGCTCTTGTAGTTCATCTCTGCACTGCCCTTTAGGTAGTTATAATAAACATCAGATGAATAAATTTCTCCCTCACTTACTCCGCGTGACATAAATGTTTTGAGAGCCGGAACAAAGTCCTCAAACCAAACCTGCGGTGCAGCCTTAATAACATTTTTATTTCTCGAAATCAGATTCATAACATTGTTTGTGCTGTTGCTGTTTTTACCTTTATCTTTGTATTTGCACCACCAACCGCTGTACTGTTCATAGTCATTTACTCCTATATTTCCGAGATCCCATTCAACGCCCTTTGCGTTACCGAGCGAGTTATCGTAATCCCATACAGGAGAACCAAAGAATTTCCAATTGCCGTTTTCGTCCTGCTTATATGTAAAGTAAAGACTTGATACGCCCGAATCCCAGTTTTTGCCGAGTTCGTTTATAAGATAAATCTTTGTTACAGAATCAACATCGGCATAATCGGCAAGATTTTCAGTTGAATTTTTAATTGCATTGTAAAAAGAATCAAATTTGTTTTTTACATAATTTTTAACTTCGTTGTAGCCTTTGTCCCCCGGTGCAAGCTCGGGAGTTTTTAATGTAATCTTATTACCGCTTGATGAAGTGAAGTGATAATCATCATCAGTAGCACTTGCGTCAACCTCGCATACAAATTGGAAGTTTTCGTTGATTGAGCCGTCCTTGTTGAGGTAGCCTTTATCATCAATGTCACTTAAAAGATTTGTCTTACCTGTATCAATCTTTTGACACATCTGATATGAACCCCAATAATAGCCGTCTGAATAAAAATCAACATAACGGGAATCTGAGGCATACGGCATATCTACCGCATCAGAAAGGTCATATAAAAATCTGTTTCTTGAAAGAGAATCGTCCTGATAGTTTGCAAGCATAGAAAATTTCTTGCACTTATCCATCGAACCGATTGTTACATTATCCTTGAAAGTAATGTTGTAAGGCTTTTTAGCCTTGCCCCAGGTTGAGTTTCCTCTTCCCTTTATTTTCTTAACATCGGCAGTTTCAATTGTGCCGTCTGCATCAATAATTGCGGCTGTTGCGCTTGCGGAATTACTCTTATCACGATTAAGGTATGTGATAAGCTCCGTACCGTTACCGTCGGCATTGTCATTATTGATATATACGGCGGACTCTGCGGTTGATTTCATAAAAATCAAAGTAAAGTTTTTGCCGCCCGCATTTACCTTATACTCAACATTTGTATTGTACGGTACCGAACCCGACTTATGTGAATCAACAGTAACTCCGTTTATTGTAATCGGTGATGAATAAGCGTTGTAAATATCAACTTTTTCTCCGTTTGCCGAGGAAGGCAGGAAGAAATACTTTTTATTACTGTCTATTTCGTTAAAGTTCTCATCGTGTACACTTTGCCAACTAAGCCAAGCCTGTGTATCTTCAGAGTTTAAAACAGCGTGAGCATATAATGCGTCATATGTCTTAAATCCCGGTGTAGAAACGGTGGATTCGGTTGTCTGTGCCGCAAGAGCAGATACAGAAAAGCCTGTAGTAAGCATTACAGCAGAAAGTCCTACTGCAATAATTTTTGCTAATTTCAATTCAAACACTCCTAAAAATTCATTCAGTTTTCACATATCTATTATATCATAGAAAAAATTAAATTACAATGTCAAATTTTGCAAATTATTATTTAAATAATTACGCTTTATTTTTATAATATATTTTGCTATAATAGGAACAATAACATTAGATAAGGAATGATTTTATGAATAATTCAAAGCATAAAGCAAAGAGGCTTTCTGTTGCACTTTTGATTGCCTTACTTGCCGTTTCAACATCATTTGCAAGTGTAATGACAGGCTGCGGTAATAAAGATGAGAGTTCATCAACCGTTGCGACCGTAACAAGCACTGCTTCTGCCGCTGAAAACACAACTGTTGCAAACGACAAATCAGAAAGCGAAGTAACTTCTGAAAGCAGCAATTCACAAAGTTCGGGTTCTGAATCAAAGTCCGAGTCTGCTCAAAGCTCTGAAAAGTCAGAATCAAGCGGCTCTTCCGATTCATCAAAAGCAAACAGCAACTCTAACAATAATTCATCAAGCAAGGCTGCAAACAACAATTCAAACAACAATTCAAACAATAATTCAGGCAATAATTCGGGCAACAAATCAAATAACAATTCATCTGACAAAAACAACTCCGATGAAAAATCTAACGAAGATGTAACTCTTGACTTAAAGAAAGGTCAAACAATAACAGTTACCTACTCGGTTAAAAGCACTGTAGTTTTAACAAACTATCAGGCACAAATCACATATGATTCATCAAAATTAAAAGTTAAATCCGCTCTGCTCCAGAAACCAGCTACAACAAATGGTATTATCAATGCAAAAATAGCCGGAAAAATCAACTTAAACGGCTCTGACATAACCACAGGCTATGACTACACTAAAGGCGGAGAAATGGTTGTTGTAACTTTTGAAGCAACAGCTGACGGCTCATCAAAAGTAAACTGGTTATGGCAGTCTGCAAGCACTATTGATGAAAAAAACAATTTAGTTTATCATATTGATAATAACGGAAAATCAGACGGTACAGTTTCACTTTCAACATCTTATAAATAAAATGTTAAAAACTCTCGCTCGGGCGGGAGTTTTTTATGTTGGGGCAACATTAATAAATTTTGGTTTAGCGGAGTGTCGGTCGGGCATTGAAATTTAGCTAACGCTAAATTATCAGCAAAAGAACAAAAAAGTTTACTCAATTTTTTCAAAAATTGCGGGTTTGGGCAGTGCCCATAAAAATCTTCCGATATAACAATTTATCAGACGCAAACAGCCACGCTGTTTGCGTGCTAAAACTAAGTTTGTTAAAACAGGCGATAGCCTTTTATAAAAGAAATGATTAACTTTTCATTATATATCGAATGTCTTTTATTGTTGATTTCGCATTTAAAGTCTAACGCCGTTGTGTTCAAGCCGCCAAACAGCGAGCTGTTTGGCTATCGTTAGATTGCGTAAGCGGAAAGTATTTGTGGGCTTTGCCCACACCCACGACCTTTGAAAAGGTCGACCAAACTTTTATAATTGCTTGATAAAGCAATCAGCCAAACCATAACTTTTACGAAAAAATAGGCGGGTACTCTTTGCAAGTATCCGCCTAAATTTTTAATATTATCTTTTATCAAGTGGAGTATAATTCTTTGTTGTAGAAATACTCATATAAGCAGGACGTATAATCTTACCGCCATTTACGATTTCCTCAAGTCTGTGTGCGCTCCAACCTGCAATTCTGGCTGTAGCGAACATCGGTGTATAAAGCTCACAAGGAATGTCAAGCATACTGTAAAGCAAGCCGCTGTAAAAATCGACATTGGACGCAACGCCTTTATAAATCTTACGCTTTTTGCCGATAACCTGCGGAGCAAGTCTTTCTACTCTCTCATAAAGTTCAAAGTCCTCATCGTAACCCTCTGCCTTAGCGAGTTTCTGAACAGCACCTTTAAGAATTATCTGACGAGGGTCAGAAATTGTATAAACAGCGTGACCCATACCATAGATAAGACCCATTCTGTCGAATGTCTGCTTTTCGAGTATTTTTTCAAGGTAATCTGCAATTTCTTCGTCATCTTTCCAGTCTTTTATGTGCTTTTTAATATCCTCAAACATATAGAATACTTTAACATTTGCACCGCCGTGCTTAGGACCTTTAAGAGATGCCAAAGCCGCTGCAATTGCCGAATAAGTATCTGTACCGGAAGAAGTTACAACATGAGTTGTAAATGTAGAGTTGTTACCGCCGCCGTGCTCCATATGAAGAATAAGCGCCATATCAAGAACTTTTGCCTCAAGCGGTGTGTATTTTCTGTCAGGACGAAGTAATGACAAAATAACCTCCGCTGTGGACATAGTAGGCTCTGCACGGTGAATATAAAGGCTTTTGTCACGGAGATAGTGGTTATATGCATGATAACCGTAAACCGAAAGCATCGGAAATACTGAAATAAGCTGAATACACTGACGAAGAACATTATCTACCGATGTATCATTAGGATTATCATCGTAACAGAACAAAGTAAGTACGCTTCGAGCAATCGAGTTCATCATATCTTCACTCGGTGCTTTAAGAATAACATCACGAACAAAGTTCTGCGGTAAAGTTCTGTATTTTACAAGCAATTCCTTAAAATCCTTAAGCTGTGCGACATTTGGCATTTCGCCAAAAAGAAGAAGGTAAACAACTTCTTCAAAACCAAAACGATCATCCTCAAGAATACCGCCGACAATATCGTTTACATTATATCCGCGATAATACAACTCACCGTCGCAAGGAACAAGCTTACCATCAACTTCTTTATTCTGGATAATTGTGGAAATATCTGTAAGGCCTGTTAATACACCCTTACCGTCAAGGTCACGAAGTCCTCTCTTAACATTATACTTTGAATAAAGACTTGTATCGATCATCGAATTTGAGATCATTTTTTGTGCCAAGTCATGGATAGCCGGTGTGTTATCTGAATAACTGCCCATCAAAATCACTTCCTACAATAAAGATTAGTAAATTTATAATTACCATTAAAGAACATTATATCACATTTTAAAGCAAAAGGAAAGATACAAAATGCTTTAAAGTGTCTTATTTATAATTAAGATTATGTCATATTTATATACATTTTAGCAAAAATATTCATTTATCTGCAAATATAAAGAGGATGAATTTTACTCCATCCTCTTAGTTGTAATTATAATTATTTAATTTATTTAATTACTTAAGATATGTACCGTTTGTACCGATCTTACCGTCAATGCCTGTGAAACCTGAACCGCAAGCTACATAGCATCTCATGTTGGCTTTACCGATACTGCCTACTGTAAGTGTGCCGTTTGTAACAGTCTTAACATCACCTGTAACAGCGTCAATATACTTGCCGTTAGGAATGTTCTTGAATGTAGCGCCGCCTGAAATAGTTACAAGTGCAAGGCTGTCTACGCCTTCGCTTGAATTTGTATAACGGCGGATAAATGCCATATTACCAGTTACATATTCGCTGTCATTTGTATACTGACCTTTCTGGAGAGCAGGTACTGCCCTACGAATCATATTCAGTTGTTTAAGGTGAACAGCAAGCGGAGAATTAAGAGTTTCGGCAACTGTTCCCGATGCGCTATATTCACCGAAATCAGTAGCTGAAACATCACCCTCAAGATAATCGCCGAAATATGCACGACCTAAAGTTGAAAGAGGAGCATTTGGACCAAGGTCTATACTTACACCCTTTTGGAATTCAACTTCTGAACCATAGTATAGACATGGAATTCCACGGAATGTAAAGAGAAGTGAAAGGTTTTCTGCCCAAGCCTGAGTACCGCCATTATAACGAGTATCCATATCAGGACCGTAGTCATGGGAGTCAACATAAGTTACATTCCATGTTGAATCATTATAATATGGATCCTCTTCAAGAGCACGGGTAAATGCATTGCTGGCAGTAGAGAAGTTCCAATGCATTGGGAAGTCAATAACGCCTGTGCCATTGCCCTTACTGTAATCAGGAGTATGATATGTAATACCATTAAGATAAACATTATCAGAAGTTGGCTGATTACTTGTAGATGAATTGCTTGCATAGTGAGCATTTGTAAGGTTTACATTTTCAAGCTGATCATCGCCGAGAGCATTGATATAATTGCTGTCTGTTTCTGCCCAAGTATAGAAAGGAGCAGAAATTGCAGGGATATTATGATTCCAAAACTCGCTTACACGAGTACAAACCTCGCCGAATACATAGAAATTCTTTCCGCCTGTCTTAAGCCATGATGGGAAATAGAACTGGTTAAGAGTAAGTCTTGATACATGCTTTTCGGTATCCATTCTGAATGCATCAACACCCATGTTGATATAATCGCCGTAAACATTGTTAAGATACTCTGCAACCTTTGGATTTTCTGTGTTTACATCAACGCAGTCACCGGCAATCTGTCCTGTCTGTACAGTTGGACTTTCCCAGCTAAGGTCTTTATAATGATGATAGTTATTTTCCGTGTCATGTGAACCTGAATCAAGAGCCTTAGTATCCTTCATTATATTAAGTCTTGCCTGATACTGATAACCCGGAGCAAGACTGTCATAGTCAGGGAATGTTTTTGCAAAATCCGAATCAGGAATCGGAACCATACAATTAACAGATTCAAGATCCTTAAGTGTGCTATACTCTTTTGTAAACATAGGCGCGAGAGTAGCCTCACCAAAGTTACCTGTATGATTGATAACTATGTCCTGAATAATCTTCATACCTTTTTCATGTGCAGCATCGATAAGATCCTGATATTTAACATCGTCACTCTCATAACGAACATCAACAGTTGAGAAATCGAATGCGTGATAGCCATGGTAGTCATAACCTGACGCATTTGTTACAACAGGAGTAATCCAAATTGCACTGAAGCCTAAAGCCTTGATGTAATCAAGTTTTTCGATAAGGCCCTTAAAGTCGCCTCTCCAAGCAGGGTCTGAATCAGGGTTGTTAGCTTGCTGGTCGTCCCAACAATGAACATTGTTGCCTGTATCACCGTCATAGAAACGAGTTGTGATTACAAAGTAAATTGAATCTTCACGAAGATCCGTTCTCTTCCAGTCATCAAAATCATTCCAAGACTTAGAAGACCATCTTCCGTTTTTGTACCACCACTCGCCGCTGTTTCTTGTTGTTTCAGCAGACTGAGTGCCGTTTGTAACAAACATCATATTGATTTTTGTTACATTGTCGAACGTGTAGCAGTAGCTGTTATCACCCTCGGCGGTCATTTTAGGACCGGGGTAATCTGTTGCGATATTCTGCGGAAGGCTGTTCCAATAATAGATGTTCGGTGCGCCGTCTTCAGAATACACATGCACTTTAATACCGTCGTATTTAGCCTGAACTGACTCAGCATCGTCAACAGTAGCAGCCGAAACCGACACAATACCTACTGTTGCCGCAATGCAGACAACAAGCATTAAAGCAATGAGTTTTTTTACCTTTGTCATAGCTTTTCCTCCATTTTCCGTTAAAATCAAAATTTAACATCTACATATAATTATAAAGTAGTTATTAACGATTTTTTTTCTGATTTAGAATTATTCGAAATCTGTGCTTCCAAACATTTAATACTTGTTTTATGTAATTTATACAAAAAAGTGAACAAAGTGCTGTTTTTTTAAAAAGCAGACAGATTTTTCGACAAAGCAAAAAACTCTCCGATTAAATTCAGAGAGTTTTTATATATCACAACTATTTATATATCACAACTACAAATTATATATTACTTTTCAAAACATATTTTTCAAGTGTTTTTGCAACTCCGTCATCATCATTTGACTCGCAGACATAATTTGCAATCTTTTTTACATCTTCCTCTGCATTGCCCATAGCAACTCCAAGACCCGCATAACCAATCATAGTTATATCATTGTAATTGTCGCCAAAAGCAATCATCTCTTCGTTTGTAAAACCGAGTTTTTCAAGCAGCATAGGCAGCATAGAACCCTTTGTTACGCCGAAAGGCATAATCTCGAGGAAGTACGGTGCGCTCTTATACACATCAAGCAAACCGTCGTAGCGTTTTGCAAGAATTTCGTTATATTTATCAATTTCGGCAGGTTCGCCCGAAAGTAAAAGTTTATTGATTTTTTCAGGAATATTCGCCGCAAAATCTTCCACAACAACCATTTCCATTTTGAGAATATCTCTTTCAACATTTGAATAATCATTCAAAGTGCCGCCTGTAATGATTTTCTTATCATCATAGGTATGAACAGAAAGATTTGATTCTTTCAACACACCGAGTATGTCGGAAAGGTATTCCTTCGGAAAATCCTTACTTACAATAGTTCGTCCGGTAGTACAATCAAGAATTTTTCCTCCGTTGAAAGCCATAATATAACCCTCATAGCGGTCAAGCAATAAATCTCTTGCAATGCTCTGAATCCCCATAGGATGTCTGCCCGAAGCGATTACAACCTTTTTGCCCATTTTTTGAGCGTCAATAATAGCGTATCGAGTGCGTGGAGTAATCTCTTTTTGAGAGTTAGTCAGAGTACCGTCAATGTCAAGTGCAATAATTTTGTAATCCATAATATCACCTTGTACTTAGAAATATTGATTAACAAATCATTTACAATATAACACACAAGTTAAAAAAATGCAAGTATTTGATACATTATGTAAAAAACAACTTTGTTTATAGCTTTATTTTGCCATTATATAAAAAAATATTTACGGATTAAATACAAAAATCGGGACCGGAAAAATCCCGGTCCCGAACAGCAATAAAAAATTACTGATTATTACTGATTATTATTTGTATTGTTTTGAGCATTGTTATCTTTTTCAATATAAATGCCTTGGTCAACAGTATCGTTACGAATAGAAGAATATTCGCTGAGTACCCATGAATACTGACCTGTTGTAATTGTACTTCCGCAGTATTCGCACTTGCCGGAACTTGACATTTCAAGAGGAGCACCGCAATTCGGGCAACTATGTGACTTAAGCGTCTGACTGTTTGCACTTGTGGTCTTAATGCTTGCATTACGGGCAAAGCGAAGTGTGTACCTCAACTCGTATCTTGCATTAGGATCTCCACGGAGAACCTGACCGGTCTTTTCGTTTATCTCATAGTCTGTAAGACGGGCATTGAGATAAACTGTAACATACTCAAATTCTTTATCTCTGCGATACGCTGTAAGATAAGCTGTACTTACGGCTACATTTTCAATCTTATTGATTACGCCGTTTGCAATCTTGCGATCAATCTGTTTTTGAGTTTGATTGTAAAGATTATCGTGTAAATAAATTCTTACAGGTGAAAGGTCACGCTTGCTCCAAGCGTCCTGAATGGTAACATATACATATCTTGAGAATGAAAGGAAATCTTCTGCCGAGAAGTTCGGATCATTCTGCTTGATAAGGTCTGAAATCTGTGCCGTACGGTCAGGAAGTGTAATATTTCTGCCTGCCGACTGCTGAATTGTCTGTGATCTGCCAACAGTAGTAGTTGTTCTTTTAGTTGTTCTTTTGCTGTCCTTTTTGCTCCTTATCATGCCGTAAACAACTATACCGATAACTACAAGGAAAACAACTAACGTTCCGCCAAATCCAAGACCTTCTCCGCTGCTTTCGGAACTGCTGTAGTCTGAACTGCCCCAATCGGAACTGCCGCCCCAGTCAGAGCTGCCGCCCCAATCAGAACCGCCGCTGTCATAGTCATTTGAATCGCCGAAGTCAAGCGGAGGTATTCCTAAATCCGCTGTTTGGTTAGTATGTACCGATTGATTACTTTCGACAGAAACAGCATTAACTGATGAAAAAGCTGTAAAAGCTATCACCGCCATAAGTACAGTCAGTACAATCGAAAAACATTTTTTCAAAGTTATACACCTTCTTTTAAATTTCACGGTAAATCCGTTTGCTTATTATTGCTCTAATTTTAACATATATTGTAAAAATTTGCAATTATATTTATAATTTTGTTTATAAAAAATCCCGTTGTATTTCTATACATATTGCATATCAGCATTAAAAATTCGATATTTATTATTTTTTTCGGAAATATTTATATTTAAGTGTTGACAATGCAATATTGCGGTGCTATAATAATACCTATAATTTATGTAGGTTTAATAAGGATTGAATTTCAATTACGGACATTACTATAAACATTATATTATAAAGGAGAATGCATTATGAAAATTTACGAGAAAATCACTGACCTCATTGGCAGAACACCTATTATGAAACTCAATAATTACTCTGCTGCACAGGGACTTGACACACCTGTACTTGCAAAGCTTGAATATTTTAATCCGGCAGGAAGTGTTAAGGACAGAGTAGCAAAGGCTATGATTGATGATGCGGAAGAAAAAGGCTTGCTTACATCTGATTCTGTTATCATTGAGCCTACAAGCGGTAACACAGGTATCGGTCTTGCAGCGGTAGCAGCCGCAAGAGGTTACAGAATTATTCTTACAATGCCTGAAACAATGAGTATCGAACGCAGAAATCTTCTTAAGGCTTACGGCGCAGAACTTGTTCTTACTGACGGTGCAAAAGGTATGAAGGGCGCTATCGCAAAGGCTGACGAACTTGCAAGTGAAATTCCGCACAGCTTTATTCCGGGTCAGTTCGTAAACCAGGCAAACCCTGCCGCTCACTTTGCAACAACAGGTCCTGAAATCTGGGAGGATACAGACGGCAAGATTGACATTTTTGTAGCAGGCGTAGGTACAGGCGGTACCGTAACAGGTGTAGGTAAATATCTTAAGTCAAAAAATCCAAATGTAAAAATCGTTGCAGTTGAACCGGCTACATCACCTGTACTTTCAAAGGGTGTTGCAGGTCCTCACAAAATTCAGGGTATCGGCGCTGGCTTTGTTCCCGAAACCCTTGATACTAAAGTATATGATGAAATTTTCGCAGTAGAAAACGATGACGCATTTGCAACGGGCAAGGCAATCGCTCGTGCCGAGGGTGTACTCGTAGGTATTTCTTCGGGTGCGGCAGTATATGCGGCAACCGAGCTTGCTAAACGCCCTGAAAACAAGGGTAAGATAATTGTAGCGCTTCTTCCCGATACAGGCGACCGTTACCTTTCAACTCCAATGTTCTCAGATAAATAATTTTTAATATCTATCCCCTGTAGTATATTTTAACAGACTTCAAAACTTGATTTTGAAGTCTGTTATTTTTTACGGGAAATAGACTTATTTTTTGTTTTAAAGCCTAAAAATTATTTATTATTGTAGATAACAGCTAACATTTTATAACAAAAATATTGTAAAAACTGCCTTTTGAAAAATATAAAATTCAATTAGACAGAAGTGGTACAAAATATAAAATTTTGTCTGAAATTCAAAAAGACAACGGTTCTATTATTGTTGAAATAAAAAAGCAGTACAATACTTCTCCAATCGGAGATTATTTTAATTAACCAATTTAACCCATCAATAATAAAAATTTTAAAAACGCAAAGCCATCTTTGACGCAAATCAAAGATGGCTTTCCAAATTCTTCTATAACTCTATTTCTTATAAACTGTTATATAACATAGTCATTGCCAATGCTTTCGGCCTGATGGTCAATAATATCCTGAATAGTGATGCCGTCAAGATACTTTGTAATAACCTCATTAAGTCCCTGCCATACAGGCAAAGTAATGCATTCCTCGCTCATAGGGCAGTTATTCGGAGTGTGGTCAAGACAAGCAACAGGAGCAAGGCTGCCCTCTGTAATGCGGAGAATCTCGCCTACCGTATATTGGTCGGGAGTTCTTGCAAGGCGGTATCCACCCTGAAATCCACGGTTTGTAAGTAACACATCGGCTTTATTAAGAATAGGCATAATCTGCTCAAGATATTTTTTTGAAATATTCTGACGAGCCGCAATATCCTTAAGTGCAATGTAACCGTCATTCTGATGCATTGCCAAATCTATAAGCATTCGCAGTGCGTATCTTCCCTTTGTAGAAATTTTCAAATTAACACCACCTTTTACTAAGTATTTGCAAAAATATAGCATTCATCTATAACATAATAATAACATATATTTAGTAGGTTTTCAAGTTGTTTTTTATCCGATTTATATTTTAATTATCTTTCTATATGTATATTGGTCGCTTATAATTCTACAAATATGTTATAAAACCGGCAAATTTTGCTCTAAAAACCTACTAAACAAATATATTTTTAAAAATTTAAAAAATAGTATTGACAACGGGTAAATTATATGATAATATACAATCACATTAAACCTATGTAATTAGTAAGTTTTAGCAAAGGAGAATTCTAATGCTTCTATTATTTGTAAATCTATTAAGACAGAACTACCGATACGGACGAATGTGCAGTACCTCTGGATGTTGTTGCTGACGCAACAAATACATTACTACATTATTTTTATTATAACATTGTAACAAACTAAATTAATTATTGAAAGAGGTAAATAAAATGAGCACATTAAAAGATAGAAAATTACACTTTGAAACACTTCAGCTTCATGTAGGACAGGAATCAGCAGACCCGGTAACAGATGCAAGAGCAGTTCCGATTTACGCAACTACTTCTTATGTATTCCACAACAGCCAGCACGCCGCAGATCGTTTTGCACTTAAAGATGCAGGCAACATCTACGGCAGACTTACAAACCCTACAGAAGATATTTTTGAGCAGAGAATTGCAGCTCTTGAGGGTGGTACAGCCGCTCTTGCAGTAGCTTCGGGCGCAGCTGCAATCGCATATACAATTCAGGCTCTTGCTAAAGCAGGCGAGAACATCGTAGCTGCAAAGACAATCTACGGCGGCACATATAACCTTCTCGAACACACACTTCCTGCTTACGGCATTACAACAACATTTGTTGATCCTGATGAAGAGGGTGCTTTTGAAAACGCTATTGACGAGAATACAAAGGCTCTCTACATTGAAACACTCGGCAATCCAAATGCTAACCTTATTGATATTGAGGCTCTCGCAAAGATTGCACACGCACACAATATTCCGCTTGTTGTTGACAGCACATTTGCAACCCCTTACCTTGTAAGACCGTTTGAGTACGATGCAGACATCGTTGTTCATTCAGCTACAAAGTTCATCGGCGGTCACGGTACGGCAATCGGCGGTGTAATTATTGAGAGCGGTAAGTTTGACTGGGCTGCATCAGGTAAATTCCCACAGTTTGCAGAGCCAAACCCATCATACCACGGTGCTGTATTTACACAGGCTGCTCCGGGTGCTGCATTTGTAACATACATCAGAGCAATTCTTCTCCGTGACACAGGTGCTACAATCTCTCCGTTCCACGCATTCATTTTCTTGCAGGGTCTTGAAACACTTTCACTCCGCGTTGAGCGTCATGTAGAAAACACAAAGAAAGTTCTTGAATTCCTTGTAAATCACCCACAGGTTGAAAGTGTAAACCACCCATCACTTCCAAACTCACCGTATAAGGCACTTTATGATAAGTACTTCCCTAACGGCGGCGGTTCAATCTTTACTTTTGAAATCAAGGGTACAGAAGAAGATGCTAAGAAGTTCATTGATAATCTCCGGGTATTCTCACTTCTTGCAAATGTAGCAGATGTTAAGTCACTTGCTATTCATCCCGCATCAACAACACACTCACAGCTTAACGAGCAGGAGCTTGCAGAGCAGGGCATTAAGCCAAATACAATTCGTCTTTCAATCGGTACAGAGCATATTGATGATATTCTCTTCGATTTACAGGAAGCATTTGAGGCTATTAAATAATCAAATCACATAATTCAAATATTTACGGACTGCATTTTGTGTGCAGTCCGTATTTTTGTTTATTGCGGGCTTGGGCAACTGTTATAAACAAAAACGCTAAAAACATAGTCAACGCAATGCGTTGACTATGAAATGAAGTGTATTTCCTTTTGTCGCTCTCGCAAAGGCTTTCGCCTATTTGTTCAAGCCGCCAAACAGCAAGCTGTTTGGCTATCGTTAGATTGCATAAACGGAAAGTATTTGTGGGCTTTGCCCACACTCACGACCTTTGAAAAGGTCGACCAAACTTTTATAATTTCTTACAAAATACTCTGCTGCTCTAACTTTTGAAAAAATCAGCAAAACACAAAACCTGCGTTATACTCAACAACGCAGGTTTTGTTTATATATCGTAATTTTCAACTATTTGATTACTTTCAAGGCTCTTTTTCACATCAATAATACGCTGATTTCTGCTTCCTCTGAACTTAAGCATCAGGCTCTTTTCTTCAAGTATAAATCTGCCGTCTATAAGGTAGTCCGTATGTTTGAGCAAATCCATCCATTCGGGATGTTTGTCTGCTCCCTCAAGCAGCTTTTCGTAAGTATAGCCCGTGTATGTAACTACATTATATCCGTTTTCGTGTGCAAGTCTGCCAAGCTCTGCAAATGCCTCTGCCTGACAAAACGGTTCGCCGCCCGAAAAAGTAAGTCCCTGCAAGAGCGGAAGTGACTTTGCGACATTGATTATCTTCTCAACCTTGCCGTCAAAGCCGCCGTCAAAGTCCCACGTTTTTTCGTTGTGGCAGCCCTCGCAGTGATGCGGACAACCCTGGCAAAAAACTGTAAGTCTGAAACCCGGGCCGTCAACTATGCTGTTTTTTATAACTCCTGAAAGTCTTATAATATCTTTACTCATAATTATGCTGTAATATCATCGGAAAAATCTTCCATACCGCAACATTCGGAAACAGAGTGCTTTACCCTATCCCTTACCTCGGCTGCCTTTGCATTGTTAAAACGCTCTGTTGTACCTACAAGGTAGCCTGTAATTCTGCGGATACGCTCAAATCCCTGACCGTTCTTAGTTTCTTTTCTGCCGCACTGTGGGCAATAATCACCGATAATACCTGTATGTCCGCAAACAGGGTCACGGTCAACGGGGTGGTTGATTGCACCGTAGCCGATTCCGCTCTCTTTCATACAACGGATAACAGCCTCAAATGCGTCAATATTCTGTGACGGGTCACCGTCAAGCTCAATATATGAGATGTGACCGCCGTTTGTAAGATTGTGATAAGGTGCTTCAATCTTAATTTTATCAAATGCAGAGATATTGTAATAAACAGGTACATGGAAAGAGTTTGTATAATACTCTCTGTCTGTAACACCCGGAATAATTCCGAAACGCTCTTTATCAATTCTTACAAATCTGCCCGACAAGCCCTCTGCAGGAGTACCGATAACACCGAAGTTAAGTTTGTACTTCTCGGTAGCCTCGTTCATCTTCTTTCTCATATAGCCGACAATTTCAAGGCCGAGCTTTTGTGAAGTTTCGCTCTCGCCGTGATGTTTGCCTGTAAGAACCACAAGACACTCGGCAAGTCCGATAAATCCGATTGTGAGTGAGCCGTGCTTTAAAACATCTCTTACAGAATCGTTAGGAGTAAGCTTGTCGCTGTCAAGCCAAATACCCTGACCCATAAGGAAAGGATAGTTTCTGACAAGTTTCTGACACTGAATTTCAAAACGCTCAAGGAGCTGACCGACAACGAGATCGCACATTCTGTCAAGCTGTTCAAAGAAGAAATCAATATTTTTATTTGAAAGAATTGCAAGTCTTGGAAGGTTAATTGAAGTAAAGCTAAGGTTTCCTCTGCCGTATGTAATCTCTCTGTCAGGATCGTAAACATTGCCCATAACTCTTGTACGGCAACCCATATATGCAACCTCTGTTTCAGGATGACCGGGCTTGTAATATTGGAGATTGTACGGTGCGTCGATAAATGAGAAGTTAGGGAAAAGTCTTTTTGCAGAAACTCTCATTGAAAGTTTGTACAAATCGTAGTTCTTATCCTCCGGATTGTAGTTTACGCCCTCTTTTACCTTGAAAATCTGAATTGGGAAAATAGGTGTTTCACCGTTGCCAAGACCTCTTTCCGTAGCGTAAAGGAGGTTCTTCATAACAAGTCTGCCCTCCGGAGAAGTATCTGTACCGTAGTTAAGTGAGCTGAACGGAATCTGTGCGCCTGCTCTTGAATGCATTGTGTTAAGGTTATGGATAAGTGCCTCCATAGCCTGGAAAGTAGCCTTATCTGTTTCAGCCTCGGCATGTTTAAACGCAAAACGCTGAATTTTCTCGGCAACTCTGTCTTCAAACTTTTCTTTAAGAAGTGCAAGCTCCTCCTTTTTATAATTAGGAGTCTGATTTTCGAGTGTCGGCCATTCACCGCTTGCCTCCTCTGCCTTTTCGCAGATTTCTTTTACTGTAGCGTCAGGATCTTCGGCATCTGTCAAAAGTTCAATTGCTCTTTCAAGATTGATTCTGTAACGCTTTCTGTATGTTTTCTTAACGCCCGGAGCCATTGAGTAATCAAAGTTAGGCACACTCTGACCGCCGTGCTGGTCATTCTGGTTAGACTGAATTGCAATACATGCAAGTGCCGAATATGACGCAATGTCATTAGGTTCTCTCAAATAGCCGTGACCTGTTGAAAAACCGCCTTTAAAAAGGCTTACAAGGTCAATCTGGCAACAAGTGGTAGTGAGTGTAAAGAAATCAAGGTCATGAATATGAATGTCGCCGTCACGATGAGCCTTAGAATACTTAGGGTCAAGAATGTACATTTCATTGAACTGTTTTGCGCCCTCTGAACCGTACTTGAGCATTGTACCCATTGCAGTATCACCGTCAATGTTTGCGTTCTCACGCTTAACATCGTTATCTTTAGCTGATTTAAAAGTAAGGTCCTCATAAATCTTCATGAGCTTTGTGTTCATTTCACGCACTCTTGTACGCTCTGCACGGTAAAGTATATATTCCTTTGCAGTTCTTGCATGACCGTTTTCAATAAGCACCTTTTCAACAGCGTCCTGTACCTGCTCAACTGTAGGAGCCTTATCTCCGCACTTTTTCTCAAGTAAATCTCTTACCTGTACCGAAAGTGCTTTTGCGGCATCATAATCGTTACCGCCGATTGCCTGTGCAGCCTTATAAATGGCTTGTGTTATTTTTTCTGTGTCAAAATTCGCTTCTCGTCCGTCACGCTTAATAATTTTTGTTATCATTTCTCTTCCTCCGTATTTATAACTCCTATATATATCTATATTTAGTGTTACTTTTATAATTTTCACTATATATTGTGGTATATGTATTGCCGAACACAAGTTTTATTCTATCATAAAGAGGCGTTTAATTCAATCGTCAAACTGACAAAAACAGATTTTTTTATTTGTTTAATTTGAGCAATTTTTTTAGGATAATTACAAATTAGAATATTACAAAAATTTTCTATAATATGTGACCGTTTGTTTATATCGCCACAATATATTGTATATTGTTCTTATAATTAAACACTGACATAAAATCAAAACAAAAAGCAATCGGGCCGCTTTATCAAACAGCTTGATTGCTTTTATCAGTAAGTTTTGCGATTTAACGCACGGTTTTAGCCAAACCTTTATAATCGATTAATAAAGTGTTTTGCTAAATCATAATTTAATATTTCCGCCACATTCAAGGCAGATTTTATCAATATGTATTATCGGGATAAGTTTTTCATCAATCTGCGATATTTTTTCTTTCACGGCATTTAACGCATCTGTTTCTTTTAATTTACATTCAGGCGGAACCACAAGGTCAAAAAGTACACGCTGATGTTCTTCTCCCTTTACAATTCTGAAATCGTGCAGGCTGAGTGCGCTGTCAATACTGTCAAGCGACTCGTTTATCTTTTCTTTTAATTCAATAGTATATTCATCGGAAACCGCAATTGGGTCCATATGAATAGTAACCACGCAATTATACTTTTCCTGTATTTTTCTTTCAAGTCTGTCGATTACATCGTGTGCCTTTAAAATATCGACATCGTAAGGGACTTCCGCATGGAAAGAAATTATACATCTTCCCGGACCGTAATCGTGAATGAGCAAATCGTGAATACCCGTTATAAGTTCGGTAGAAAGCACAATTTCTCTGATTTCGTCTATAAATTCCGGGTCGGGAGTATTTCCGAGCAAAGGTGAAAGACTTTCCTTAAAAGTGCTTATACCCGTATAAAGAATAAATCCGGCTACGGCACAACCGAGCCAACCGTCGATATTCACGCCTGTTACGGCAGATATGCCCAAACCTATTAAAACTACCGAAGTAGCAATACAGTCGGTGAGAGAATCCATTGCCGTTGCCTTAAGAGCAGACGAAGAAATCTTTTTTGACATTGCCCTGTTGAAGAAAAACATCCACAGCTTTACACAGATTGAGCCGATAAGAATACATACCGACAACAAAGTAATTGCTGTGCTTTCTTCGGGATTAATAATTTTTTCAATTGACGATTTCAAAAGTTCCACACCCACAAGGATAATTGCACACGATATTCCCAAACCCGCCACATATTCATATCTGCCGTGACCGTAGGGATGTTCTTCATCGGCAGGTCTGTTGGCAAGTTTAAATCCCAAGAATGTTACAACCGAACTGCCTGCGTCAGACAAGTTATTGAATGCGTCTGCAGTTACGGAAATTGATGCGGTGAGTATCCCCGACAAAAGCTTTGCACTGAACAAAATGAGGTTCAGTATTATTCCGACTACACCCGAAAAATTGCCGCAAGCCGAACGCACCTGCGGATTTTTTATGTCATCATAATTTTTTATAAACTTTGAAAGCACTAAATCCAACAACTAAAAACACCACTTAACAAATAAACTACACCATATAATGGCATTAACAATAATTTAGCACAGCACATCAAAGTTAGTCAAGAGAAACAAATCCCATTGCAAAGAAATGCAACGGGATTTGATAAAATTATAAAGTTATTTTGCTTATTCAGCGTCAGCCTTAGCTTTTTCAATTATCTTTTGAGCAACATTTGCCGGAGCGTCCTCATATCTTGCAAAAGCAAATTCATAACTTCCTCTGCCCTGCGTAACCTGACGAAGATAGGTTGCGAAATTATCCATCTCTGCCATAGGAACTTCGCCCTCAACAATCTGCATACCGCTGTCCTCGGCAGGAGTCATACCGAGCACTCTGCCTCTGCGCTTGTTTACTTCACCCATTACATCACCCATATTTGAGTCGGGCAATGTAACCTTAAGAGAGCCGATCGGCTCAAGAAGTGTAGGAGATGCGTTTGGAATACCGTTTTTATATGCCATACTTGCGGCAGTTTTAAACGACATTTCCGAAGAGTCAACAGGATGATACGAACCGTCATAAAGTGTAGCTCTGATACCTACCATCGGATAACCTGCAAGCACACCTTTTTTAATGGAATCACGCAAACCCTTTTCTACTGCCGGGAAGAAGTTTTTAGGAACTGCGCCGCCGACAACTCTTTCCGCAAATTCAAGACCTTCGCTCTCGCAAGGCTCAAATTCAATCCAAACATCGCCGAACTGACCGTGACCGCCTGACTGCTTTTTATATCTGCCCTGTGCCGAAACTTTTTTCCTGATAGTTTCACGATATGCGATTTTCTGCTTTTTAAGAACCGCCTCTACATTGAATTTTGACTTTAACTTTGAAATTACAACATCAAGATGCTGCTCGCCCAAGCCTGAAATAAGCATTTCGTGTGTTTCATGATTTGTTACATATTTAATAGTAGGGTCTTCCTCGCTTAGCTTTGCAAGTCCCTGTGCTACCTTGTCTTCATCGCCCTTTGTGACAGGATAAATAGCCATTGTATATGATGATACAGGATAATCAATACCCTCAAGCACTACTTTTCTGAGCGGTGAGCAAAGTGTGTCGCCCGTTTTTACAGACGCAAGTTTTGGAATAGCACCGATGTCGCCTGCGCCTATATAATCGGTTTCAATCTGTTTTTTACCTCTTACGGTAAGAACCTTTCCTATTCTCTCCTGTGTGCCTGTTCTCATATTTACAAGCGGAGTATCGGCACTGACTTTTCCCGATACAACCTTAACATAAGAAAGTTTACCTACAAACGGGTCAACAACTGTTTTAAATACAACTGCGGCAGCCGCTGCGTTTTCGTTGACGCTGATTTCAACAGGTTCGCCGTCAACATCAACAGCAATTTCGTCACCTTTATCGGCAGCTGTAGGTGCAAGCCATACAAGACTGTTCAAAAGCTGGTCAAAAGCAAATGTATTGTGTGCGTCACCGCAGAATACAGGGCAAATTGTACCGTCTTTAACACCCTTACTTACGCCGAGGATAATTTCTTCCGGAGTAAATTCTTCACCCATAATAAACTTGTCGAGCAGTTCCTCGCTTGTTTCCGCAACAGCCTCTTTAATAGCCTCACGCAAGCCCTCAAGTCTGTCGCCCATATCAGGAAGCGGAGTCTGCACTACAGAACCGTCTGTATCATATTTATAAGCCTTATAATCAAAAAGATTTACATATGTATTTGCCTGACCGTCAACAATGTACGGAACAACAACAGGACAAACAGTAGGGCCGAATGTAGCCTTTAAACTCTCAAATACACGGTAGAATCTGGCGCTTTCGTCACAAAGACCGTTTACGAAGAAAATCTTTGTAAGACCTGCCTTGGTGGCAGCTTTAACAGCCTTTTCGGTACCGACATTTACACCGTCTTTGCCCGATACAACGATAAGTGCTGAATCGGCGGCACGCATACCCTCTGCTACACCGCCCTCAAAGTCGAACAAACCGGGAGTATCTATAATATTTATCTTGGTATTTTTCCATTCAATGGGAGCAACCGAGGTTAAAATTGAAGTCTGGCGCTTGATTTCCTCACTGTCATAATCAAGAACGGTATTACCGTCTGCAATATTACCAAGTCTTTCAGATGCCTTTGCAAGATATATCATACTCTCGGCAACAGATGTTTTACCGCATCCGCCGTGACCTGCAAGGGCAATGTTTAATATTTTTTTAGCATTGTACTGTTTCAAAAGAAACACTCCTTTCGGGATATATATTCAAATCTTAAGCGTTTTCGACAATTAGTAATCAACTTACTTGTCAATTATAGCATATTTGTATAAATCTTACAATAGAAATTTGACGATAAGCTAAAAAATTAACTCCTTGCCTAATAAGACAAGGAGTTAATTGTGCAAATTGCTTATTTTATAAAATTTAAATGTTTAAAACATAAAAATCCGAAAGGTTTTTTGTGCAATTACACCAATTCAATATTACTCAAGAACTGCGCCCTGTGCACCCGATGTTACGAGTTTTGCATAACGGGCAAGGTAGCCTGTTGTAATCTTTGGCTGACGAGGTTTCCATTCGGCCTTACGCTTAGCAAACTCTTCGTCAGAAATAAGTAAATTGATAGTATTTGCGTTGATGTCGATTTCAATTGTATCGCCCTCTTCAACAAGTGCGATAGGACCGCCGACTGCTGCCTCAGGTGAAATATGACCGATTGCAGCGCCTCTTGTAGCGCCTGAAAAACGGCCGTCTGTAATAAGAGCTACACAATGACCGAGGCCGCTGCCCATAATAGCAGATGTAGGATTAAGCATTTCTCTCATACCCGGACCACCCTTAGGACCTTCGTAACGGATAACAACAACATCACCAGGCTTAATATTGCCTGCGTGAATTGCCTCAATAGCGTCCTCCTCGCAGTCAAATACTCTTGCACTGCCCTTGTGCTGTAACATTTCAGGAGCAACTGCACTTCTCTTAACTACGCAGCCATCGGGAGCAAGATTACCCTTAAGAACGGCGATACCGCCTGATGTGCTGTACGGATTTGTTACAGGACGGATAATGTCTGTGTCTTTAATCTCGCAGCCCTCAATGTTCTCTGCAACAGTCTTGCCTGTAGCTGTGATAAGGTCTGTGTTAAGGAGATTGAGTTTTGTAAGTTCGTTCATAACAGCGTAAACACCGCCTGCCTCGTTGAGGTCTTCCATATATGTATGACCTGCAGGAGCAAGGTGACAAAGGTTAGGTGTCTTTGCGCTGATTTCATTTGCAATATCAAGGTTAAGTTTAACGCCTGCCTCTTTAGCGATGGCAGGAAGGTGAAGCATTGTATTTGTTGAACAACCGAGAGCCATATCAACTGTAAGAGCATTCATAAATGCCTTTTCTGTCATAATGTCGAGCGGACGGATATTCTTTTCGAGAAGCTCCATAACTTTCATACCTGCGTGCTTAGCAAGTTTGATTCTCTCTGAATATACGGCAGGAATTGTACCGTTGCCCTGTAAACCCATACCGATAGCCTCAGTAAGGCAGTTCATACTGTTAGCTGTATACATACCTGAGCAAGAACCGCAAGACGGACAAGCCTTGTTTTCAAACTCGCAAAGCTCTTCGGCAGAAATCTTGTTTGCCGTGTAAGCGCCAACAGCCTCAAACATACTTGAAAGGCTTGTCTTTTTACCCTTTACATGACCTGCGAGCATTGGACCGCCGCTTACAAAAACGGTAGGAACATTAATTCTTGCGGCAGCCATTAAAAGGCCCGGAACATTCTTATCACAGTTAGGAACCATAACAAGAGCGTCAAATGCATGAGCCTTTGCCATAGCCTCTGTTGAGTCGGCAATAAGTTCACGGGTAACAAGCGAATACTTCATACCCTCGTGACCCATAGCAATACCGTCACAAACAGCAATTGCAGGGAAAACAATAGGAACACCGCCTGCAAGAGCAACACCCTGCTTTACAGCGTCAACAATCTTGTCTATATTCATATGTCCCGGAACAATATCGTTCTTGGAGCTGACAATACCGATAAGAGGTTTTTTCATTTCTTCTTCAGTAAGACCGAGAGCGTTCAGAAGTGAGCGCTGCGGTGCGGCATTAACGCCAACCTTAATTACATCACTTTTCATTTTATTATCCTCACTTTATAATTGTTAATAAATCAATGCAAAACCGCACCGATTTACCTCTATAAGCTTTATTCTAAACAACAGGTGTGAAAACTGTTTAGTAATATAATCTTAGCACAATAAGTGCATAAAATCAAGTTAGTAAGTAACATTTCCTGTATTTTATAAATGTATATCCGATAAATATTCGGTATGCTTTTTATAATATAAAAATCTTTTCACAAAAAATAAAAATACATTTTCATACTCAAACTTTGCCAATAACGAATTTTGAACAGGAAAGCAAAAGTAAGAGGTTCCAAGGTCACTGACCTTGGTCGTTTGGGGAAAGGAGATACTTAAGGGGAAAGGGCATCGAAAGCCCTTTCTCCTTAAGCGTGCTTTCTTTTGGAGCTTTTCTTTTCACGCAAAAGAAAAGCGGAATCAGCAGGCATTATAATTCACATTAAAAGCAGTTTAAAAGTAACTGACTAAAAAATAAGTCTGTTAAATTAAGTTTGAGAATATTTCTCAATCAAGCACCTGCTCCATACCGTATTTCTGAATTTTCAATCCGCATTTATCGTAAAACTTCTTGGCGGATTCGTTACATTCCCATACATTAAGGGTAAGATTATGACAGCCGTTTTTCTTGGCAACATCAAGTACATACTCATAAAGCCGTGTACCGATTTTTAGACCTCTTGAGTTTTCGGAAACACATAAATCATCAATATAAAGACTTGTGTAATTGCTTGATTTTGTGCAATGTCTTTGATAAACACAAAAGGCATATCCCAAAATTACTCCGTCATTGTCTGCAACATAAACAGGCTTTTCGTCATCCGCTAAAATTTCTTTTAATTCGTTTGTTGTATATTTTTTTGAACCCGGAATAAATAAATCAGGTCTTTTGTCCGAATGAACCTTATGCACCTGATAAAGCAATTCTTCAATCTGCAAAATATCCTTTTCTTCTGCTCTTCTTATATTCACAACTATCACTCCGAAAATTAATATTTTTTGCAATAATCAACAAATTTATTATACTACTTCTTTCATAGGTGTGCAATAAATTTACCTTTTATTAAAATAATCATCTTTTGTCATTTCCATTTCGGAAGCACTCCATATTTCACCGCAAAAGCAGTTTTCTTCCTTGTTTTCATTTTCAATTTCTTTAAATCCGACGGATTTATAACAATGATAAGCCGCAAGGTTATTATCAAAAACTCCGAGAGTAATTTTATTGACTTTCAATATTTCAAACGAATACTTCAGCGCAAGATTGAGCATTTCCTTTCCGTATCCCAATCCTCTTTTAGAATCGTCCGTAATTACAAATCCAAAGCGTAATATTGTTCGTTCTTTATCTGTAAATCTTAAAATGAGATGACCTGCGACAGTGTTGTTATCAATTAATGTCATAGGGTAAAAATTATCCTCATCAATGCAGTCGCCGTTATTATCACAGTATTTTCTGTTCATATCTTCGGCGGTAATCGGATATGTCTGCCACCTGTCAGAACACCACTTTCTGAAAGCAACTTCGTCTTTGCTCCACTTCACAATAAATTTTGCGTCACATTTTTTGTACGGTCTTAGCCTTAGTTTTTTTAAATCAATTTTTGTCTGCATAGTTGCATCCTCCGCTAAAATAAATTTAACATTCAGACAAAAGAAAAAGCCCCAAGCCAAAAAGCTTAGGGCGAATAAAATCCGTGGTACCACCTAAATTCAGAAATACAGTTTCTGCACTTAAACAATGCGGGATAATCAAATTATCCGATATTGCCTCCCTTATAACGGTGGGAACTGCCGTTGAAGCCTACTGAAAATAACTTTGTTCGGTTCAAAGCTCAAAGGCTACCTTCCTTACTTCCGCCACGGGAATTTTCACCGACCATTCCCTCTCTGCAGAGTCAAAAAGTAAGTACTCCTCCTTATCAATGCTTTTGTCTAAATATTATCAGTATATTAACATTGCAAAAATAATATGTCAATACATTTTTTCAATTTTCGTAAAAATTCAGAATATCTTTGTAAATATCCGATTTATTTTTCTCGTTAAGAATTTCGTGACGATTGTTTTTATACAGTTTTTGGCTGATGTTTGCATAGCCGAGTTCTTTTAAGAAAACTATAAGTGCGTTAAATTTCTTTTTTGACTGAATAACAGGGTCATTTTCACCTGCTATTACAAAAATCGGTAATCTTTTATTATAAACTTCCCAATCATCCGAATCAAATGCGCTTAATTGCAGTTTAAACAGATTTATAAAACCGTTTGTGGTAAACACAAAACCGCAAAGCTCGTCCTCGTTATACGCTCTGACATTGTCTTTATTTTCCGTTATCCAAGAATTAGGTTCGGCATTCTTTTCGTTGTATCCGATAAAAGTTCCGTTGTTCAGCAATTTATTGGGCGCCTGCTCTTTGTAAAAAGGTTTTAAAATTTTTGAAAGAAAAAGCCCGAAACTTGCATTGCCGTTATGGGTAGGCGGGCCGCAAAGAACAATTTTGTCAATTTCCTTTTCATACTTTTTCATATAATTTCGTGCAACAAGTGTGCCCATACTGTGGCTGAAAATATATAACGGCAGATTTGGATAACTTTTCCTTATATATTCGGTTACAGCGTGCATATCGTCTATAACGGCACTGATGTCCTCTGTATAAAAATTGCCGAATTCTCCCTCGTTTATCACACTTGCGCCGTGACCTCTGTGGTCGTGAATAACGCATACATAGCCGTTATCATTAAGGTAATTCATAAATTCAAAATATCGTTCTTTATGCTCGCACATTCCGTGTGAAAACTGAACTATAGCCTTTGGCTGTGTTTTCGTTTCTGAAACAGCAACTTCGAGCATTAAATTGTCAAACGGAGATTTAATTTTTTCAATTCTCATTTACAAATCCCTTTCCGCATAGATAAATTTTACATAGTATAAACCTCTTGACCGCAAAAATCAAGAGGTTTATGGGAAAATTTTTATTATTTAGAACACGAATATACAAAAGATTATATTTGTTTATTTATATATCATTTTCAAAAAGATTGCTGTGTTTTTTGAAAAATTCATAGTAAATCTTTGTATTTTCAAGTTCCCACCAATCTTTTACTTCAACCGGGTTTGAGTCGAGGTCATAAATTTTTGCATTGTCCATAGCAAGCAAAAACGGCGAGTGTGTGGCAATTATCAATTGACAGCCGCAATATCGGGTCAGTTCTTCAAGCATTTTTACAAGTTTTAACTGCATTTTTGCCGACATACTGTTTTCGGGTTCGTCAAGGCAATACAACTTGTCATTTTTCAGCTTTGTTTTAAAGTATTTCAGAGCAGTTTCTCCGTTGCTGAAAAGTTCGGTTTCCTTGCCCGCAGTTCTTTCAATAAACTTTCTGCGTGACACCGATTTTCTGCGTGACATAACCTGCATTTTAAACTGCTCGTAATCGTCCATTCCGCTGAACCTTATACTTTTGCCATACTTTAAAGCACCGTACTCATCACGGGCAATGTCCTTTTTCTCGGAAATTTCGTCATTATTTGTACGAATAGTGAGCATATAATCAAAAATATCATCGCTTGTTATAATACGACTGCCGTCAGGTATTTTGTGCTTGAACCCCTCATCATCGTAGCCGAGAGAATACTCACAATTTTTTACATATTCATCAAATAATTCGCTTGAATTAAACGGAGCGATGCGGTTTAGCTCAAGTTTTTGAGCAATAAGATTTAAAAGTGTGCTTTTTCCCGAACCGTTGCCGCCGTAAAAAATTGTTACATTTTTAAATGAAATCTCATAAAGTTCACGATTTCCGAACATTCTGCACGGGTATGTGTTATCTATATAACCGTAAATGCCGCCGTTGCGTTCACATTGTTTTTGAATCATCGGTTCTTCATAATCAATCGGTAATGTAAAAGTATCTAAATACATCAAAAGTCACCTGCCGTTCGTAATTTATATGTTTTAATAATAACATATAAGGTATACAAAAAACAGTACTGTGCAAAAATTTTCTTTCAAATACAAACAGCTTCTTGAGAAATACATAATACATATCTCAAAAAGCTGTTTTTTTAGTAAAAATATTAACTTAATTCATTTCCGTCGGAATCAAGAAAAACATACTGTGACGGAATTGACGGATAATAAAACACATAAGGAACTTCTTTTACTTTTTCTTCATAAATACCGTTTTCCCCTGTAATTTTAACCGACGCACAATCGGAATTATTTACTACAAATGAATATCCGCCGTTCCAATTAAGGATTGCGATATTATCCGTTTCGCCATTCATAGGTTTATAAGTTCTGACAAACGAATATTTATCGTCGCCTTTTACTTCTACTTCCATCGGGAGATAATAATGTGCCTGATATTCATTGCCTGAAATAAACCAAGCCAAAGCCTTATTATCGGCAACACTCATTCCAGCATATTGTATATCCGTTGTTTCAAAATCCGAAACAGGCATTTCCTTTCGGGCTTTTTCTGTAAGTTCATCTGTTCCGTTATATATCTTTGTACAGCCCGTAAGACTTACGCAAAACAAAACCGTTAAAATCAAAACCGGTTTCCGATATTTTTTGTTTTTCATACAATATGTACTCATTTCCATATCCCCATTCATATAATTGGAATTTATTAAACTATTTTCATATATAAAAGAGGATACGGATTTCCCTCTTCATCATAATCGGTTCTTTTATATGTTACAAATTCCATATGTTTATAAAATCCTACCGCCTGCGGATTTTGTTCATTGGCGGTAACTTCTTTTATACCGAATTTTTCAATACCGTATTTCAAAAGTTGCTTGCCAATACCTTTTCCTCTTTCCGCCAAACAAATAAACAACATTTCAAGCCTATTGTTTTCAGTCCCCATAAATGCGATAATTTTATTAAATTCATTTTCGGTAATAATTAAATGCTCAACCTTACTCAAAGCCTGCGGAACATATTTTTTAATTTGCTTTTACCTCTGTATCAGATAAAAAATTATGCGTAGCTCGAACAGAGTTTTCCAAAACATTTAAAGATTTTCCGATAACTGCGGTGTTCTTTCAGCCGCTTCATATATCTTCATATCAATACCCTTATTTAATTTATTGTTTTTTATTGTAGCTTTTCGCACAAAATGAAAAAACTTTTCGCATAAAATAGAAAAATTGATTGTTTATAAAAATGTATAATGTTGCAAAAAAATACCCACGCAGAAAATCCAAATCTGCGTGGGTATTTTCATTTTTTATTCATTTTTCTGTTTCCATTTGCTTCTACAATAAGATCTTTACCTGTTTTTTTAATCTTATTTGGTTGATATTCGAGCAATTCTGAAATATCACAGTTCAGAACCTCGCATATTCTATCCAAATGTTCAAGATTAATTCTATCACACATTTCATTATAAATGTCGCAGATAGTTGCAGGTCTGATACCTGTTTTCCTCGCCAATTCTGCTTGTGTCATGCGATATTTGCCAAGAATAGTAGATAAATGGATCTTAATCATAATAACGCCCCAAGTAACATAATACCTTAAAGCGTTATTATTTACATAAATATGTAATATTATTACTAATTTAGTAATTTGTTATTATAACTTCTTTGAATTCTGCACGATTTTCATTTGTTACAGGCAGTAAGTTATGCCTGCTTATGTTTCTAATGTTATAATCTTTGTAAAGATTTCTGATAAAATCACAATCATTATAAGATAGTATAAAACGCCCTTTAATCGCCTTTAAAACGGCATTTAAACGGATATGGTCACCATTATTAAAGCTTACATATTTTTTGTTATAATAGCGTTCTGAGGCTACATATGGCGGATCTATATAGAACACAGCTTTTTCACGGTCATATGTTTTAATAAGTGATTCAAAATCCCTGTTTTCTATTATAACATTTTTCAGCCTTGCTTGATAAGTAGGAAGAGCATCAATTATATTACTTATCGTTTTCACGGCTGTAGCAAACGAACTTCGATTACTGCCAAAGCTGCACTTTATAAGATATAAGTACCGGGCTGCTCTCTGTAAGTCAGACAGCTCAATTTTATTTTCAATCTCATAGCGATACTGATTAAATAATTCACGGGATTGAAGCCAGTCAATTTCAGACTGCAATTGTGAACAATTATACTTAATTTGACGATAAAGATTAATCAAATCACCGTCAATATCATTGAACACTTCCATTTGACCTTTGATTTTATTTTTCCCAAAAAGCACCCAGCCTGCTCCGCCGCATACCTCTATGTAACGCTCGCACTCAGCAGGAATAAGCGAAATGATTTGATTTTTCAGATGACTTTTGCCACCTATCCAGCCTATAAAACTTTTCATTTTGTACCTCCATAATATTAATGTTTGGGGCATTATTATGAAGGGAAAAATAATTTATTTGCTCTCGACCTCCGGCAAGCCTGCTATACTTGTAAGGACAGATAGAACACCTGCCAACGCACTGGTTGACAATACAACTGCCCAATCAACCTCTCTTATCATTGCTGTTGTGCCAATGGTTGCAATAGCTGTTTGAGCAACAGTCTTAATAGCACGCACGGCAGCAGCTTTTATCCATTTTTTAAAATTGTCTTTCATTGTTTTATACCTCCCACAAATCGATACCTTCCATAACCGCCCTTGCTTCGAGTACGGCAATATAGTCTGCCATTGATTTAATCTGCATATTATATGTACTGCGTGGACAAGTCGGAACGAAAGATAGTTCTCCCTTATCCCAATTATCAAGCATTTTCTTCAATCCCTTATAACGGATTACCAATTGCTGATACTCTGCAACAAATCTTTCCTTGTAGTCCTCACTCACCATACCGTTAATTGTTTCTGCTAAAATCATAATAATTATTCCTCACTTTCGCAAATAATTTTTTTGTTTTCAAACTTTTTATATGCGTCAAGATACATTTCGCCTTTGTCACCATTGTACGTGCATTCGTAATACATCCCGTCGTGTAATGTTGTGCTGATAAGGCATTTGTGGTTTTGCAAAGTCTTACACGACCACACTACAAAAGTGTCAAAATCAGGTGTATCATCTGACTTATCTAAATGATTTAACACATACTTGTTTACTTCTGATACTGCAAGTTTAATAAAATTTGCATTTGCCATAATATTTTACCTCCTAAAAATCAAGTCAAAGTAATCTGCAAGCCGTCAATTTTAGTGCCGAGAAGTCCTGCGTAACCGTCCTGCTCTGTATCGTGCTCGGTATTATGCTGATACGGCATAAATTTGTTTTTGCCTTGCTTGCGTGCTCTGTATGTAGCTTTATAGTCATCCACACCCGAGAACTCGACCTGGATGGCGTCAATGACCTTGCCTTTAATTCCTGCGTAGCCGTTGATATCGTCCTTGATGTCGTATCCGCTAACCCACGGCAGCCAGTCACCGTTGAGCAGATGGACACGATAGCAAAGTTTTCCTGCTGATACCTTAACCGCCACGCCTGAAATAGCTTGTTTCTTTCGTCCTGCAATATTTGACAAACCTTTGACTTCATCATACCACCGACCGTCAGCAAAAACTCTGTAAGTCAATGTTGGTTTTTCGATCTTAACATTTTCAAAAACATTTTCGTTAAATATGATGTTCGTATCAATATTTTTGCCATAACCGCTTACTCTGCCTGTTGAACTGTTCTGCCATATATCACAGCTTAATTCATTTACGGAGTTATATTGTGCAAGCCAGATACTGTACTTTTTCTTTAATTTATCGTAATCGAGATAATTATTAAACCAATTCAGATTGGCATACACACCTGCTCTGTAGTTACTTTTCTTGATTGTTTCGCAAAATCGTTCTGCAATTTCTGTAATTTTAGTTTTACCAAGGTGCAACTGCGAACTGTCCTCAAGGTCATAATAAATTGGCATATCAAGGCTTTTATTTTTAATGCACTCAAGGCAAGCCTTTGCCTCTTTTTCAGCATCATTAACGCTGTCGGCATAGCTGTACCAATACACTCCGATTTTTAAATTTGCGTTTTTTGCATTTCTAAAATGGCTTTCAAACATATTGTCTTTTTGCGATGTTTCTCTGCCATAACCTGCCCTTATTATGACCGCTTTTATGCCGTCATTTTTCATTTTGTTAAAATTAATGCCTTGCTGAAATTCTGAAATATCAACACAAGTAATTTTTGACATATATTAAACCTCCCATACAGCCATAACGGCGTTATAATATTCCTCTGAAAGCTCGGCTTTAAGTATTTCTCTGTCGTTTTCACAATTCATATATGCGTTTCGAACATTACCGCCGACCTGCACATCTTCGCCGTTAAGGGTTATAAACTTCTGTCTTAACACACTCACACTATCCTTTGTAAGCATATCAAGCGTAATTTTTTCTTTAAATTCCATATGGTTACCTCCTACTTTCTGATATATGTAACTGTAAAATTGATCATCTCATCCTCTGTAAATTTATCCGTTTGTGAGGTGATGTAAACCCATGATCCCTTAATACGGATATTTCTCAACTTACTTGTGGTTGAGAATACAGCAATACTCGATAAACTGCTTTCGTCTTTTATTGGGAAAGGCAAGCCTGACAACTGAATATACGTTCTATTAGCAATAAGTTTTGTAATGTTTACTGACACTGTAGCTACATTGCCGTTTTTCACATAATCGAATCTTCCAGCACAGCCCTCATAAATTGCTTGAGCCGGAGATAATTCTCCTGTACCGATCTCAATATTTGAGCTATCATATTTTTTTGCAATACTTTGATTAAGAGTATTAACACTGTTATATAAGGTACCGCTTGTGATATAGTTAGGACTATTCTCTTTAGGTGCGGTATCAAATGGCATTTTGTCGAGCTTAAGGTTTAACGATCTGTTTATATATGTTTTATCATAAGCATCGGTAATTCCGTAGCCTTCCAAAGTAGTTGCTTTATCAGCTTTTTTATTAATACTTTGATTAAGAGTATTAACTTTGTTATCAATACGTTTATTAATAGTATTAACACTATTGTATACCGTGCCACTTGTGATATAGTTAGGACTATTCTCTTTAGGTGCGGTATCAAATGGCATTGCGTCAAGTTTACGGAGTAATGCCTTATTCAGATATGTTTTATCGTAAGCATCGGTAATTCCGTAACCGGCAAGAGTATCCGCCTTATCAGCTTTTGTAAGTACTTCATCTTTTACTTTTTTGATTGCAGTGTTTATGTCATCTTTTGTTGCGAGCGTACTACCTGCTGGTTCATATTTTGACTTGCTATTAATAGCTTTTTCAGTGATTTTAACAATAAAATGCTGTGCTGTAATAACAGCTCCGCTGCTGTCAGACAGCACAACCTCACATTTAGTCACGCCCGGCAAAGATAAGACTTTATCGGTAAGCTCAACAACGATTACATTATCTGATATTGTGCAATTTTGAGACTCTGCAACTATAACATTATTAGTTGTAGCGTTAAGAACAGCAGTCATAGAACTGTCAAGGGTAACTTCTGCATCATTAGCTGTAAGTGTTACATCAATAAATCTTGATTTTTTGTCTAATTGATGACTGTATAAAATCGGAGTTGATGCATTTTTGAGCAAATCTAAATTAAGTTTGTAATGCTGTATGTTCATCATTGCCTCCTGTTTCTTCTGCAAAAATGACTTCGGATTCAGCATGAGCTTTATCCTTATCGTTTTCACAAACTGTTTTTTCTTCTGTGATAAATTTCATAATAACCTCCTACCAAGTTGCTTTTTGTAAAATTCCGTTTTTGAATGTCAGCGTAAATTCTTTCCATGTATTTGCTGTACCGTCACTTCTGAACGATGTAACATAATAACCTTTAAAAGTTCCGCTAATAGTACCGCCTTCAAATTTCCAATCGCTTAAAACCGCTTTTCGTAAATAGTTGTTGTGCAAATTCAAGTCACAACCTGCGTGCAGTTGGTCTTTCTCATATTCGTCAGAGAGTTTCTGAGCGGTATATGTGAGTTTCATCGCAAATGCCTCTGCATCGTCTGAACTCATATATGCCCACGTCATATACGCCGAATTGCTGTTGAGGTCAAAAGATAAGCCTCGTTTGTTGTCATCGTGTAAATATGAGCTTGTACCAACCGAGCCGACTTCATTATCGTTGTAATAAAAGTCTTGTCCATACTGATTAAGTGACATCAGCTTTTTATCTCCGAGGTTATATACATTAAGCTGTGCATTTTCAAACTTTATGTACTCGGATATGTTGTTCCAAGCAATTCGCACATCTTCCGCCGATTGCTGTAAAAGCGTACTCCAACGATTTGTGCCAACAACTTTATTGACTTCGAGAAAAAGTCCCTCTGCGGTCTGAGTAAACAATGATTCATTAACAGAGCTTGCCCAAGATTCAGACACATGGAGAACAGTTGTGTCTAAATCTTGCTTGATTTCATTTACTTTAGTTCTATCGTGTAGCTGTTGAGCGTTAAGCTCTGTAATACGATTATTAATAGTTGTCAGTTTACCTGTGACTTTTGCAGGAATTGAGGAAAGAGTAACTGTATTCAAAATTGCCTTTGCAGGATATTCCTTTATTTCAACAATGCGAAAGTTTTGTTTTCTCTTGCGGTTGCGGTCAATCAGAGTGACTACATCATACAAGTTATACGAAAGAATATCTTTGTAAATATCCGGCTGTGCCTTTGCAAGGTCAATGACCTTGCAGGTATATGATTGCTCCGGCTGTGCCATATTTGCAAGTTTAACAACTGCGTCATCATAAAGCGACTGAGCGTTAGTATATCGTTCATCACGCCACACGCTGCTGATTACCTTGTCTGTATAATCGTGATTTTCTATGTAGTCACAGCCGTTATTAACGCTTGCAATAGATAAGCCGTCTTTGCCGTATGCATACAGTCTTGTGACCAATCCCGATGAGTTGCCTTTGAAGTTTAAGTCTGTAAGATTTAATTCGTCGGTAAAATATACTCCCTTAGGCTCAGTATTGTTTTCGGGCTTTATAAGAGTTATCGTTTTTTGCTTTGTATTGTACTCATACACATTGCCGTAGCTTGTGGAATTGGTACATTGGTTTAAAATATCAAGCACAGTTACATCGCTAAGCTCGAAGCTGCAACGCTTGCTTACAAGGGTATCATTTTTAACACTCCAGTCGGTATTGGAAAGTATTTCAGTACATATGTTATGAAAGCTCTCGGTAGTCTTATTAAAACTTGTAAACATATCAGCACGAAGGTCGTCAAGATTTAACTCACAAACAATTGTAGATACAGTCTTGCGTTCGTTGATACTTTTAATCAGATAGCGTTGATTTTCGTATTCGACTTCGCCGTCAAGAGTAAGATATTTATAAATGCTGTGCTTTGGAGATATATCGAATTGCAAGCTCAGCATACCGCCGTAGGTTTTTGTAACGCAAAAGGTGCTATCAATATCTGTAAACAGCTTTACATCATTGTTGTAAAATATTTTTAATACCATTTAAACACCTTCTTCACACATAAATCGGAGTATAGGTTATTTGAATATCAGCTTTTGAATTGTTACATTTAATTGTATTTTCACCCGGATAGAGCAGAGGAAAATCAATCAGTGTGCTGTCAAGGTACTTATTGACTCCACCGAGAGTGATAAGTCCAAGTTCTCCGTCAATTACTAAAGGAGTGTTTGCAGCAATATTAATAACAACAATTCCGCATACTGCAATTAACGAGCTTTGCTCGGGCAATGTAACTACAAGTTTATATTTGCAAGGAGTGGTTGATTTACAGTAAATTTTACCGTTCGGAGCAACATCAGCAGTTACAGTTGGTTTATGTCTTATTGCATTAAATGTATAAGTTACATCGTGTTCTCCGCTGCTGTCAAATGTAGCAGCGGAGATTGAAGTAACAATTGAAGTGTATATGTATCCGTCCGGCAAAGCTATTTCAACTGTTTTACCGATTAGTTCTGCCTCAAACCTTGCAATATTATCGGTCGCAGCTGCGTATCTGTCCGTAATCTCTGTTCCTTTTGCAGAACAACCGTCCAAGCAAGGAAAGAATGTAAGAGTAACAGTCAGCGTTCTTGTTCCGTATTCGGTTGAATACAGTGCAGGCATTTTGACAAGATTAGTATTAGCTGAAACATTATTTGTAAGCGTTGTACCGCTTACAGCATAGCTAAGCAGTCTTGCACTGTAATTAGAAATATCAATGTTATTTACGGACATCTCTGTCATAGATTGTTACCCTCCCATGCTAATTCCTCCGACATATACGGAGCTGTTGCAACTGCAAACTCTCTGCCGTCAACCTCAAGATGATTTACTATGTTGCCTTGTAGCACTACTTTTTGTTTATCAGCATTTTGCATATCGACAGTATGCACCACATTAGCAGTGAGCTGTTCTGCTACAAAGTTTTTACCTTCTGCTACGACAGCACGCATTTTTGATACTAAACTGTCAGCGGAAACACCGGCTTTCATTCGATTTGTAAATGTCGATGCAACCTCATCGGCTTGCTTATACAGCTTCGGCGCTTCGTCATCAAGACCTATTTCGCCGCCCTCAAGAGTATACTTAAAGATTTTTCTGAATACCTTTGACGGAGAGTGTATATCCCACTTCTTTTTGAAAATTGCAAGAATATTATCAGCGACCGATGAAGCACTTGCATATAGCTCAGGTGATCTTTCTTTTATTCCGTTAATCATTCCCTGCATAGCTTCATCCATAGTCTCTTGGCATTCAGGAGGCAATTGGTCATAATTGTTAATAATATCTTCAACAACTTTTTTATCTTCATCTGAGATTTTACCGCCGTATAGTTCTGTTTGAGATAGCATAGCTAACCAAGTTGAAAGCTGTTCCCGTTGATTTGTATCAAATGATTTTGTGAATTTATCGTTTATATCAGCCAATTTTTTATTATGTTGCGAATACTCATTTGCAATTAATTGGTCATATTTTTGTTCAATAAGTAATGTATCGCAACCGCCTGAATCATATTCTTTTTTAATTTCAGCCTGCTTAGCTTGCTCAAGTGCTACAAGGTTGTCGTTACTTCTTTTGTTTTCTCTTGCAATATCTTCATTATACTTTTTTTGATTTTCGGAATAAGTTTTTAAACCATCAGCTCTATCTTTATAGCCATCTTGTAAAATTTTGAGAGTTTCGGAACAAAGTGTATTAGCTTCGGCAACTGCAGCATCATAGTCTTTGTTGGCGGCTTCTCGCTGTTGGTTATACCATTCATCCGTATATTGCTCATCAGTACCAATTAAAGCTCTTTTTTCTGCAAGCCAATTGATTTTTTGCTGTTCAGCCGCTTTAACAGTGTCATCTCTCGTTTGTTCTGCTGTTGCGGTATATTCACTTGAGTAAGCCTCATATTCTTCAAGTGATAAATCGTGATTTTCGGCTAAATCTTTAGCCATATCCTTAACAACACCCTGATAAGCTTCCTGAACCTTTAGCTGTTCATCTGCAAGCTCCTTTTGCTTTGCGAATAAATCATCAAGTCTTTGAATTTCTTCCTCAGTCAGACTTGTTCGTTCTTCTTTGGCGTGTCGAGCTATTTCCGTAATTTCAGTCTGTACTTCATCCATTTTTTGAGTTAATTCAGACTGTCTTTCATTTGAAATAATGATAGCATCATTAAATCCTTCGAGTGCATCTCCGGACTGCGAAAGGCTGTTAATATAATTTGTTGCACCGTCAGCAACATTAGCATAAGCTTCAGCTATTCCTTCATACGATTCTGCAAGAAGTTGCTCAGATGATGTTTCTTGCTCAACACATAAATTCAAAGCTGCTATTCCTGCTGCAAGAGCGGCTACTGCAGTGATTACTACTCCTATCGGATTCAGATTCATAGCTAAATTCCACGCATATTGAGCCGCAGTGGCAAGTGTAATCTCTCCTGTTAATGCACCTACTGCTATTTGTTTTAAGGTTATAGTATTTAGTGCAGCTGCCTCAGCAAGACTTTCTGCGGTTACCGCTGCCGTATGGGTAGTAAGCAATGCTGTAACTGTTGATATTATCGAATATGATTTGAATGCTGCGTATACAGAAGTTATTACACCTAACAGCACCTCTGAATTATCAGCAAGAAAATCAATTGCTTTAGACAAAGGCGGTAACACTACCTTTGCTACATTTGTAAAAGCCTTACCTAAGTTGACTACAATGTTTTTCACGCTTTCAATAGCCTTTTTAAGACCGCCGTTTTCAAACGACTTTTTAATAGTGTTTACAGCCTCTTTAACGGGTGCTTGAAGTTCTTTAGGCAACAGCTTATTAAGATTATCAACGAGTTCCGAAACAATAACCTTTGCGGCTTTGATTAAGTCAGGTGCGTGTTCGATAACGCTTGTTATTAAAGTCTGAATTATATTAACAGCAGACTTTGCAAGTTTATCGGCATTGTTTGCTATACCGTCAACAAAAGCCTGCAAAAAGTCAACAGCGGCATTCAGCATTTCAGGTGCAGCCTCAGCCGCTTTTACTGCAAGCTCTCCAAAAATAGAGCCTGCCTCTTCAATCATTTCCGACAGTCCGCCGTTTTTGAAAGCCTCAGTCAAGCGGTTTACATAGTTTTGTGCCTCGACAGCTGCTTCTTGCAAGGGTTCTGACATACCCTCATAAATTTCAATGCCTAAGCCCTCAAGTCCTGATTTAAGAATAGTAATTTGACCTTGCAGGTTATCCTGCATAGTATCAGCCATTGTCTTAGCCGCACCGTCAGCATTGTTGATGTTCTGCGTAAGATTATCAAAGTCAGAGTCGCTTGCATTTATGATTGCAAGCATACCGCTCATTGCCTCTTTGCCGAAAAGTGTACTTGCGGTTGCAGCCTGTTCGGTTTCGCTTAATCCGCTAAACTTTTCCCTAAGCTGTTTCATTACATCTATAAGATGCAAAGCGTTACCCTCGGCATCGGAGATAGATATGCCATACTGTGTCATTACATTAGCCATATCTTCCGTTGGAGATGCAAGGTTAGAAAGTGCCGTTTTAAGGCTTGTTCCTGCCATACTGCCCTTGACACTTGCATTAGCCATAAGACCGAGGGCAAGGGAAACGTCTTCGACAGAGTAGCCCATTGTGCCGGCAAGAGGAGCAACATATTTAAAACTTTCACCAAGCATAGATACATTAGTATTCGCCGAGCTTGAGGCTTTGGCAAGTACATCTGCAAAGTGCGTGCTGTCTGAGGCTTTAAGGTTAAACGCTGTAAGTGCGTCTGTTACAATATCCGAGGTTGTTGCTAAGTCCAAACCGTCAGCAGCGGCAAGGTTCATTATGCCGTCAATACCATTGAGCATTGACTCTGTGTCCCAGCCTGCCATAGCCATATATTGTAAAGCAGATGCCGACTCGGATGCAGAGAACTTTGTTTTTGCACCCATTTCTTTTGCCTTGTCGGTCAGACTTTGCAATGAATCACCTGTTGCACCACTGATTGCAGATACTTTTGACATAGCAGCTTCAAAAGATGAGCCAACGGCTGCCGCTGCGGTTGCTCCTGCACCGAGTGCGGCTGTAATACCTGCGAGCGTTGCTGTTACAGCAGATACACCCGCTTGAGCAATTGATTTTATTTTATCAATACCGCCCTTAAAGCCACTTGTATCTATTTTTGTATCAATTTTAATAGAGCCATCATATGCCAAATTACTCACCACCTTTAAGCGTTGAGGTCATCGGCACATAATGGCTCTACTTGACCTTATTTATTTTTGTTATCGTTTATTACGATTTCAAACTGTTTCTTACAGTTTCGTCCCTTGCAGCATACAAAAATGCCCCTACACCTTGACGATTTGTCAAAGTATATGGGCATTTCATAACCGCAGTAAGGGCATTTAATTTTTGATTTGTTTTTCATCATTTAAAATTAAAATCAATTACTCTAATATTATCTTTTTGAGCTTCTGATATAGATAAAGTCCCATTTTCAAAAGATACCTTACCTGTTTTATAATTAACAAGTATATCCATTTGTTCCTGTAAACTTAAACCGAAAATATCAGACTTTAACATTCTTACAAGTGCTTTGTAACAAATATCATCAGTACTTTCAGTCGATAAAATTACATTAATATAATCTACTGAAATTTTATTATCAAGTTTAAGCAGAGCAATATCTATATCAATCTTGCCATTATCTGAATTAACCAAGTATAAATTGTCGCTACATTTTTTATATGTAAAATTTACACCATCTATCGTAAAATCAGACACAATACTTTGAATGAGGTCGTCTTCACTTAATGTAGATAAAACATCACTTTGTGTTGTTTCAGGTTCAAGAGTAGTTTCCTCAACTGCTTTAGAAGCAGGAGATGTTATTTGCGTAACATTTTCAAAAGTAGGATTTGAATTATTAACATTACTTGAGCAAGCTGTGCAGTTGATTGCAAACAATGACAAGATAAGAAAACATAAAGTCTTTTTCATAGTACCACCTCGTGAAATAATATAACTTTAACAATATTATACAAATTTCACAATAGATTGTCAATTGTTTCTCCGTTTATCAGTGCATCTTCAATGTTTGATATTTGCTTTTGCACTTCTTTTTTGAGAGGCAGCTTATACTGCTTTTTCATTTTCTGATAAAACGCTTTCTGTGCGGCAGTCATTTTTGAATTAATTTCAACCGACCTGTAGCCCATAATTTTTACAAACTCTGTACTATCAGACAATGACAACATCAGTGCGTGAAACTTCCACCAATGGAGCTTAGCAGAGTTTAAATCAATATGATACTGCTGCATAAACGCAGCACAGATATAACCGTCATCATATTCGTAGCTGAACACTTCTTTATGAGATTTACCGTTAACCTTCTGAGGAGGCTTTCCGCAGCGGTAAAACCAAAGAATTTGATTTACAGTCTTTTCATCGGCAAATGACGGAGGTTGATTTTTGCAAAAAACAAGATTTTTAATATCAGCTAAAGTATTTTCTGCTTTTTCCGCATTTTCCGATAAAAGCATTTCAAATTCCAACCAAGTTCTGAAATCAGTGTTGATTTTGTATTCCGTTCCGGCAATGTTCAATCTGTCAGGCACAGAATTAATAAGCATATTCATCACTTAACAATCTTTGGTCGGTTGTTGTAATGATTTTTGTGCTTATTTCTACGCTGCTGACGGTTGCCGAGTTTTGATTTATACTGTTCGCCGACTGCCTTGTCAAGCTTATTAACTGCAACAATAACGCCCTCATACGCATTAATGCAGGTTGTAAGATTTACCGATTCACCAAACACCTTTTTTGCAGTACCGTCACCGAAAACATCATCAAAGAACTCAAAAATAGCACTGCACTGTGCACGAATAAGCTCAGATCTGCGTTTACCGTTTGTATCAAGCTGTTTCATTTTGTCGCTGACATTATCGTTAGCCTTTTCAAAGCGCTCAATTTCAAGTGCGTCTGCAACATCAATGTCAGGCAAGGTTACATTATTAATAATCATTGTTTATGCCTCCTTAAGCAGATTTAGCAGTAAATGTTTTAGTGGATGTATCAAAAGTACCCTCAACAGGGTCACCTTTGCCAAGAAAGTTTCCACTGCAGCCCATTTCGCCGTCATCATTTGTAAAGGATGCTACCTCAATTGCAATATTGAATTTTCGTGCGTGGTATGATGTATCAGTTGCAGCGTCTTTTTGGTCAAGATCAACAACAACATACTCGGTTTCTGCATCTTCGCCTACAAGCTGATTTTCTCCGATGTTGACAATAAAATTAATTGCGTCCTGCTCTCTAATCTGGTCAATATCAAAAGCTGTATTCCAATCGTAACCTGAAATAGATTTTGTTGCTGACTTGTCGCATACATACTTACGGCTCTTAGTCTGAGCAGACGGGTTTTCGTCAAGTGTCTTTGCTCCGACTCCCAAAAGTGCAAATGCTTTTGTTTTTCCGTCATTACTGCAATTAAGATAATTTGCCTGCATTCTTCTCTGTCTGATTACTTCACTCATTGTTTACCTCCAAATTTAGTATATTCAAGACGGCACTGTATTTGATACCTCGCCGTCTTAGTATCATTGTTCATTACATAACCCGATGACTGCACCTTAATTGACTGGGCAGTACAGCCGTCAGGCAGCTTAGGTAATTTACGGTTTATGTTCTGTTCTGCAATCCAATCCTCAAGCCTTTCGTAAAACTCCAAGTTTGCCATGTTTATGCCGTTTTCAGAGCTGTAACATTCTCTGCTTGCGAAGATAAAAAGGTACTGACATTTAGCCGAACCGTCAATATAGCTTTTCACTACCGTTTTGCAAGGCACAGTTTCAATGCTGTACTGTTCTACATCTTCACCAAGATAATCTACATTAAGCTCTGAATCAGCCTCAAGAATTTCACAGTCGCAAAACCACTTGAACAATGATTTAATAATTGATGTTTCCATTATTTACCTCCGCTTTTTTCCTTTGCTGTTTTCAGAATATCGTCAAGGTGGTCGGCTTTCATACGCTCAAACCAAAACTTACCACGCATACCGCCCTTAGAAGTGCCTTCTTTGCCTTTGCCTGCATTACTGTAGTAGTTTGTGTGAGCATATACAGCATTGTAAATAACTTCACCTTTACCAATCTTAGTGCCTGCAATGCCGCTTTTCTTTAAGTATCCTGTGTCAAACGGTACATAAGGGTCACATCTGCGTAAGACTTCGCTGTCAACAATTTTCTGTACCTTGCCCTCAGCCTGCAAGCCTCTGTCTTTAAGCATTGTTTCAGTTGTGTTAAAAAGCAGTTTAATAATCATTTAACCACCAATTTAATATGCTTTGAATAGTTAGATGCATTGAGATTTTCAGTTACGGACACAATCTCAAGCGCATCATAATTCTTGATTATGTCAGCCGAGCTTATAACCTCGCAGTCAACCTCGCCCTTAACGATATAATCGCCTTTCTTTAAGGTAAAACAGTTGAAAGCCTCATCGGCAGGCATAGCCTTGTAGGTTGCCTTGTCAACATACTTTTCAAGAGCCGAGTGCGGTACACGAATAATGTACTCATCACTACGCTTGACCTCTTTGTCAGATATAAGGAACTGGTCTGCACCATGAAAATTAACATCAGCCAATATATGCTTGCTCCACAGCTTTTCACGCCCTAAAGTTTTACTGCAAAAAAGCGTAACAGTTGTATGATTTGTAAACATCAACGCACCCCCTGATACAGTAAGCCTGTATTATACAGTTCTTGTCTGATCGCATTAAACATTGCTCTTCTTTCCATGTCTGTAAGTTCGTCAGTGTTATAGTCCTTGTATGTAACGCTGTAACCGTCCGTATTCTCTGACTTAATACCCTGCGGAATGTTCTCAACGCTTTTGCGGAGCTCATATGCCGCCTCGGCAGCGGCGCAAACAGCATTTTTTACAGGCTCAGTAACCTTCTTAACACCGCCGTTGACAATATAGTTGATCAGCCGTTCAGCCTTGCGTGCATAGCTGTTAAACTCCTGAGCAGGTATCAAAGTACCTGCCCAAGAATCTGTATAATAAGAATAATCTGCAAACATATCAAGATACCTTAATATTCCTGAAAACGCCGCACTTAGTTGTATTTTTGAGTGCGACAGCGGCAACCATTTCAACCTCTGCTTTCTTAACTGCACCCGGTGCAGTAAGGTCAGGCATATATGTTTTAATGATTGATGAACCGCTGAGGGAAACTCCGTGGAAAGCATCAAGACCAAGCTGTACAGCATAAAGGTCGGTAAGTCCTGTTACCTTTGAACTTGATGCACCTGTTTCATAGATTGGTACACAGGGAACAGTGGCACTGCCGTTATAGAAGTTGCCCATATCATAGAAAATAATATCGTCATATCCTCTTGCTGTTTTGCCAAATGCGTCCTCTGACTTTGTAAGATAGCCTGCACGCTGAGCAACACTCTTGAGCTTTGCAATGATTTTACTGTTTCCAAGGAACATTGTCGGCTTGCCGTCAATTCCTGAGAGAAACTCATTGAGCATATCAATCATTGACTGATAGTTGCTCGTAAGGAGTGCCGAGGTAGAAAGGTCAATAACCGTCTTGTCCGTTCCTGCATTGTACTCTGTGCTTGTACCCTTGAGCATAGTGGAAAGACCGTCAAAATCAACCGACTTATCAGTCTTTGAACCATTAATGCAAGTGTACTGGAAGTAGTTTTTTGTTGCCTTTGTCTTCTGCTCAAGCTGAAAAGCAATCTCATCTGTTGTCGCCTCTTGAATTACTCTGTCAACCTCAGCAGCACCGCCGAAGATTTTAAGGTCAACGGTTTTCTTGACTTTCTTTGCCTCATTGGCTGTGTATTCGCTGTTAATAGCTCTGCCGGCGGCGGTTGACGGTGTCTGTAACTGCAAGTAGCCGTATGTCATTGTTGAACCGCCGACACCCGGAGATACGGCATCATCAAATGTTAGTTCATCCATAAAAAGAGAACCTCTGCGGAGAGTATCAATTACCTCCTGTGTGACCTTGTCGGCTCTGCCGACACTTGCTTCTGCTAATGTAATAGGCATATGTTTTCCTCCTTATTTCTTGTAAAAATCTTCAACGGCAGACTTGATGTTTGAGCCGGACTTTGCTTTCGCACCGCCCGTGGGTCCGCCGAGGTTTAACTTTTTCTGTGGTTCATCAGACTTGAAAAGAAAAGGCTTGTTTGTTTTAAGCTCTGCAAGCTGTTCGTCAAGTCCTGTGATACTGCCGTCTTCTCCCTGTGCAACCTTTGACATATCAAGATTAGCCTTGACAGATACCAAATCCGCAGCACCTGCGTTGTTGATTGCAGATTCAACCGCCTGCTCAAACTTGTAGTCGTTGAGCTTTTTCTCGCCGTCTGCCTGTGCCTGTGCAAGCTTTGTCTGCCACTCCGGGTCATACCCCTCAAGATTAGCGTTTGCGGTTTCAAGCTGCTTTGACACATCGTCATACTTTTCTTTTTCAATGTACTGACCGCCTGCAAGGTTGCCGAGCTTAACATCTGCCGCATTGTTTACCTTTTCGGCAAACTGCTCAAATGTCAAAGCCTCATCACCAAACAAGGCTTTAAGGATTTCCATTAAGTCCATAGTTTTACCTCCGTTTAATTTATTTTTGAGTAATATTAAAAGCCCCCGAAAATCGGGAGCTTATAACCTATAAATATAAATTTGTGGCAAAAGTAAAAGGAGTATTTCAAATACCCCTTTAAATACCTTTTAAAATCGTTTAATTTGCGTTTTAATGAATTGGTGGTGTAACTTTACATTTTGTGTAATAAATCTTAAATAAGTGAAATATCAGCGATTATTGAAATAGATATTATCATAAACAGCTTGGGCTTGTCTGCCTAAACTACTATAATTATATCCACTTTCATCCCAACCGTTTTTTGAAATCCAATCAGACAAAACAATTAGCACATCTCTTAAATTTGATGACTTAAAAATTTTTTCGTAATTTGGTATATTACTTTTAATAAATTTAATATCTGTTTCTGTAAAATTAATCACAATTAATCACTCCTTAAATGCAGTAGTTTGTATCAATCTGTTGTCTGTTATACTTATAACAACCGAACAATTATCACAAACAATGTTTTGCCTTTTATCTAAATATGTTATTTTGCCTTTTTTAACAGGAACATAATATGGTTCAGATATATCAGTTGATTTTGTAATACAGTTTACTGCATATTCCATTTTAGTTCCGAGTCTCATACCTGAATGAGAGGTTGAGGTTTGACCGATAATTCTATCTATAAAATGAGTTGTGAAGTCTTTAATCTCAATACCATTTGTAGTGATTTGTCCAACCAGCATTTTTTCTACTTCTTTTGCCTTTTCTTCATACAAATCGAAACCTATCAAAGGAGAAATACCACCTTCGTCAACAGCTTTAACATATCCTTTAAGAAGGTTGTATCTCCTAACATCATTATACTTCACATTGTAATATTCTGCAAGTGTTTTTATGTTATTTATGTTATGTTCGCTACTCCAAGTTTTATAATGCTTGTTAGCTGATGAAACTGCTTTTTGAGCCGTACTCCTGCCAAAACCATACTTTTGTACTCTGTCATTACGCTTGAGCAAACCTGTTTTGTCACAGAAATTGTTAAGCTCAGCTTCACGATTTTTCAGCTTTACGGATTCTTTATTAAAAATATTCTGATAAGCCTTTTTTATTGCTTCGTCATCGGCATTTTTAATGCTTTCATCGTAAGCGGCAAGTATGCGTTTTGACTCCCTGATTTTTCTCTCATACGCTCGTTGCTTCTGCTCCGCCTCATACAGCGTGTGCATTGAGCCATCGGGATACTCAATATTTTTAGCGTCCATCTGCTTTAGCTTTTCTTCGTCATACATTCGTGTACCGCCAAAGTACGGATACCAATCGTGCCTGCAGTTCCACCCCTTAAAGCCGTCACCCGAACCGTAGCCGATGTCGGACAGGGAAAGGTAACCCTTTCTGCCGCTTAAACTCACAACCTGACCTTGCCAATATGAGTGACTCGGTCTTGCTCCTGCGTGGGCGGTAATCTCCATAAGGTCACAGCCAAGCTCACGAGCGTTGGCAAGGCAAATTTGTCCTGTGGTCTGACCTATGCCCGTCATAACATTGCGGCGAACCGCTACATCAAGCTTATCCGTATGCCCTGACGGATATATCACTTCCGCACCGTTGACGGCTACTTGCTTTATCGCATCAACAATAGCTTGCTGCGGAGAAAATGCACCGCTTGTGGCTTTAAGCTCTGCAAGACTGCAAGCATTAATAAAGCTCGTTTGAGATGATACCGCCGTTGTCAGAGTAAGATTGCTTAGGTTGCCATGTGTCTTTTTGTAGCCTGCCTCAAGTATTTGCAGCTGAGTGTCGGAAACTTTAATGGACTTCGGATTCAGTCCGTTTGCTCTGTATATTTCGTTGTCATATTCAGTCGCATTAACGGCAGCGTCTTCAAACAGCTTTTTAAGCTCCGACTCACATTTACCGCTATACTTTGATATATTGTTTAAAATGTCAGAGTTAAGCGTGCCAAGCTCCTGCATATGCTGTGTTTGCCATATTGCTGTGTCGGTCATTGTTCCTGTTTTAACAATTCTTCTTGCAACATCTCGGACGATAGCCTCTTCAAGTTGACTGTAAAGCTCTACAATATCATCTGCACAATGTGCAAGCTGTTCAGGTGTAAGCATTAAGCACCACCCTCGTTAAAAAAGCTCTGCACTCCGCTGTTGTCGGGCAACATCTCAGCCGCCTGCTTATCGTCAACTCCGTAACGCCATTTGAGGTAGTCGGTCTTTTTGCGGATACCGCTGTTTACCTCATTAAGCTGTATAGCCTGCTCCTTGTCTTTGTCCTCAAGCACACCGTCACCCCAATTAAAGCTGACTTCGTACTCACCTGACGGAGCAAGATTACAAGCATCTGCCATAGCGTTGCAAGCATATATGTAGTCTTCAAGTACAGCCTCAAGAGAGGACTGCATATCGGAAACAGCGGTATAACTGCGCTGTTTAGACGCCTTAATTTCTTCCGCTGTCTTATCTACATTTTGCGGATTTGACAGCGTACCGTATGCAAGAGAGCAGTTAAACTCAATCTGTCTTTTGATTTCGTTAAGACCTCTTGAGTAGTTTTCGTCACGCAAACTTGGATTAAAAACTTCATAAAATGATTTTTTGTTATCGTCTGCATCAATGTTGAACTTACGGAACAGCCTATCACGAGTTGACGGTGTCCCAAGCGTATCTTCGCCCGGTCGCTGTCTAAGGACTTCCTCACCTGCATCAACCGCAAGCTCGCCACCCTTAAATTCCCACAAATATCTGTCCCATTGTAAATCTGCCTCGTTGAGTAATTTAATTGCTCGGCTGTAAACCGACACTCCGAGAGGGCTGTCACTTTCTATGTGATTTGCAAATGGGACTTTCCAAAATGCAAAAAGAGGACGGTCAACATCATTAATAACTATGTATGGGTCAATACCTGTCCACATATCGCTGCCAAGATTTTCAGGATTTATTTCCTCTCCGATGTTATCTGGACTTGACGAAACAAAAAAATGACTTTCAATCGTGTGTGATTTGTTCTCATAGCTGTAAGTCTGCTTTTCAATTCGTGTGTAGTAATCCTTGCCTTTAACCTGTTGGTCAAAAAATATAGCAGCGGTAATAATGCCGTTGCTGTATTCAATAGGAATGAATTTATCCTGCGTAATGCAATCAGGCAAAATAACACCTTTACGCACATACGGCTTAAACATTATGCCGCCAACAGCACAAGCTGCCTCGAGCTTAATTCTAAGCTGTTTAAGCAGCCTTTCGTACTGCTCCTGCAAAAAGTCTGCACGCTTTGAGCCTGTGACTTCACTTTCAAACTCTATTGTTATTAGTCTTGCAAATTCAGATGCTATCGTTGCACCGAGATTGAGAGTTTTGTTATGACAGCTTTCACACCACCATGGCAGGTCAGCGTAAATCTCAAGCCAATCCTCCATAGCCTCTTCCATATCGTTATATGAATATGCATTAGCTACGCTTTCGGGAAACAGCTTATTTGCAAGTATTCTAAGCCAATTTAGTAAAACAAATCGTCTTTGCCTTCGCACATTTTCACTTCCTTATTTATATTTAAACTCACGCTTAGCTATCGTATAAGCAAAATAGCGTATATCGTCCATTGCATGGTCGTTTTCCTTAATGACCTTATCTTCTTCGGCTTTATCGTCCCAACGATACATACCAAACTCTTCTTGTGATGCCTTACACTTAACTCCGATTTTAATGCGACCGTCATTAAGCATCTGACTTGTTGTTCTGATACCGTTGAGCACATCATTTTTCGCCGACTTAACAAAAAACTTGCCATGCTTTTTGATTGTAGCTTTAAATGATGCAGCTGATGGGTCAATGATTACATATTCAATGTATCTGTCGCCTGCAAGCCTTTCAAGCTCTGCATAATGCTCTTCATCGGTGCGTTGATAGCCTTCCTTGCGACTGTTGTAGTAGTATTCATCCACTCTAATAGCCTCGTTGTCAGTTACGCACCACAGTCCCATAGAGCAAGGGTTAATAGTACCGTAGTCCATTGAGATGTACCACCGACCGACAAGCTTATCGGGGTTGCCGTTCCACAGCCTTTCGGAGATATGGTCGTTGAAGTCCTGATAAACAAGTCCCTCTGCAATTACCCATTCGCCAAGTATAAAGCGGCGGAAGAATGTCCCTTGATAAAGGCTGTAATACCGCTGTTTTACCTTGTCGGATAATGATAGGTTATCGTCCATTAAAAATTTAAGTCGCAAAGCGTGCTTATCCTCAGCCTTTAAAACCCATTCCTGATAAAACCACTGCTTAGGATTATCTGGGTTGCAGTTAAACCAAAATCTTGCACCCTCAACCGAGCAACGGGCGAGAGCCTGCTCAACGAATGAGCGTGGCATAAGAGCAACCTCATCAAAGAGTACGCCTGCAAGCGTAACACCCTGAATCAAGTCCTGTGAGCTTTCGTCCTTACCGCCGAAAATGTAAAAAGTGTTTGTCTTTCCGTTTTTACTGACTGTCAGTGAGTTTTCCGAGCGTTTGTCTTTGATGTCATAACGGTTGTTAATCATATTAATAAGTGGCTTAATAACATTTCGTCTGCAAGAGCCTACGGTTTTACCGCATATGGCAAAGTTACAGTCGGCAAATGTTGCCATTGCCCAAAAGATAAAAGATATACTCATGCTTACAGTCTTGCCGGAACGGACAGAACCGTCTGCAATTATTGCATCGTATTTATCCTTAATGCCGTCAACTTGCCACCAAGAGAGGACTTTAAGCTGTTTCTTTGAAAAAGGTTTAAATTTCATCAGCAAAAGCCTCCTTTCCTGCACCTGCAAGTGCCTCAAGCAATCCGTCATCAGCGGTTGTGACTGTTTCAGGCTTAAAGTAATCAGCATAGAGCCTGATAGCCTGTGTATCACCATTTTGGCATTTCTTTATGAGAGCCTCACGGATTGCCGTCAGTTCGTCATTTTCGTACTTAGCTATAAGAGCATTTAACTTTTTACGGAAGTCTTTAGATTTGACTACTCCATAGGAGAGAGCTAAAGTCTTTAAGTCCTCGACTATATTAAATTCCTGCTTTGTATTTGTATCTTTAAGTAATTGTTCAAGTTTTGACAGCTTATCCATTCGCACTCACCTCCAAAATAAAAACACCCGTTAAAGGGTGCTTAAAATAAGTTTAAATACCGTTTTATGCAAGCTTCGCCATCCGCTAACTTTGGTGTTATCGGTGCTAAGTGTATAACAACCATTCATCAAGCGAAGACGAATCAATCCGCTGTCTGCTCCGGCATTTGTTCTGTATCTTCTATAAAAGATACTTTTATTTCTTTTTCTTCTCCGGCAACAGTAACCTTGACTGTTGCTTTCTTGTATCTGCGTTCAATTTTTACAATTTTATCTGCATAATCTGTTAAAAATCCGCTGACAACTTTATAACTGTTGTCGTCATTAAATTTTAAAACTGACGGTTCAGAGAGCAAATCCGATAACTTGAGAACAAACTCTGATTCACTCTCGCTTAACGGAATCGGATTCTGACCTCCGCCAAGAATTTTAATTATTCCGCTTATGTTGTTCATAGCGTAGTATTTTGCCCAGCTATACCTCATAAACACAAAAACATAGTCTGCAAAAACAATGTATGCTTTCTTAATCCATTTTCCGCCCTTGCGGATAATACGATTTTCAGTAGGAACAGCAGTTGAAAAGCCACGCTTTTCTAAAGCTTTAGCAATCTTAAGTTCGCAGTCGGTTCTTACATGAAGAACATACCATTCGTATTTATCCATTTCAAGCCTCCTTTGCCTGCTTTTTGAGCTTATTAATTTCATCCATAAGCTCGTTATACAAGCGTGGGTTACTTTTCTTAATTGTTTCGTAGAGCAGACTCTGATTTTCTTCAAGTGCAATCTGCTTGTCTGACTTGACATCAATGTCGGTTTTCCTCTTGTACGCAACCGCCCTTGCAAGTGCCGTAGCCTGTCTTAACAAGTCATCAGCTGACACATCGTCAAACTGCCCTTCATCAAGCTTTGCAATTGCATCAAACACTTTTTGTGATGCCATTCTTAAAATAGCCTCTGCTGGATCAAGTTCGGGATAACGCTCCGTTTCTGTGAGTATCATTCTGAAATTTTCCTGTGCTATTCTGAGCTGTTGAGCGTTGGCAAGAAAGCGTGATGCGTAACGGCTTACCGCCGCCTGAGAGAGCTGTTCGCCGTTTTCAGAGAGATATGATACGATTTCTCTGTAAGTTTGACCGCTGACAAGCATCTGATCCACTGTGTCTTTAAGGTTGGCAGGCAACTTGTCAATCTTTCCGCAAGCCCTGCGGTTGTTTCTGCTCATAGTCACACCTCTACGGAGTTATCGTTAATCTTGCCCTCAAGCAGCTTAATACCTTTCTGAGATAACTTTGCTTCAAGCTCTTCATATTGAACATCTGCAATGTCAGCAGGTTCTTTACTCTTGATTTTTCTGAGCATAATATACTCGGAAAGAAACAGGTAATTTATTGAATCAAGGAAATCGTGTTCTGAAATGTCGGACAGTGCATATTTTACATCCGTCAGCTTTTCATAGCCAACACGGAGAATGTTAATTGTTCTGAGAACCTGTCCATTGTTCTCAACAAACCTTCTTGCCTTGATTTTCTGCATATATGTTTCTGCATCTTCAATCATTATTTCTTCCTCCTCTGATAAGCTCCATAATCAGCTTGTTTTGTGTTTTGATTTCATCTTTAACCTCATTGATTGAGTTGTAATAATCTTTTTTAGTTAAGCAAGTATCTTTAATCTGTTCAACATCTGTCTGCAATTTACCGATAGCTTTGTTTACATCTGTTTTGACATCTTTCAGCTCATCCTTGGTCACATAAGACAGCTGAATTTCTTTGATTTCTTTATCGTGTCTGTCAGCCTCGTTAATTGTACGCTTAAGAAAAAAGCCGATAATTGCTATTGCTCCTGTGACAATAAGACCGAACAACCACCAAGTGTCTGCCGTAAAATTCATATTTTCAACTCCATAAAAAATAAGGTATTATCAAGTTTCTAACTCAATAATACCTTATAATTCGGATATTTCGTAGAGGAAAAATATCCTTAATTTATTTCCTAATCGTCAAAGATACTAAGCTGACCGTCAAGCTGTCCGCCTGAACATATGAGTCTGACATATCGTTCTGACAAATCATACTCTTTCGCAAGCTGACTGCTGTTGTAACCGTTATATTTTGCTTTAATTTCAGCATTGCGTTCAACCTTTTGTAATTCCGTATATTTTTGAATATACACAGTATCGCCGCCAAAAGATTTGCACAGCTTAATATAGTTTTCAATACCTATTACCTCAGCTATTTCACGCTGAGTGCCTATGAGATCATCAAGATGTATTTCCACCGTCCTTCCTCCTTTGAGCATTTGCAATGTATTTTTTTAGTATTTCAATCAGTTTAACTCCCTGCTGATATGTAAGCCACGCAAAGGGGTCTTTCGGTAAAGCATCAATATGCAATTCTTTTTTAATTATACCACATAAGCGGTCACCAAGTTTTGCACTTGACGGCTTTTTATCAAGTTTTTTAAGGCTATACATAAGCTGCCATACCTTGCGTGTCTGACCATCTGACATCTTACCAATACCTTTATCTTCACGCTTTTTTGCTTTGAAAGGATGTACCGTTTTAGGTTCTGTAAGATTAGCGATTCTAAGCTTGTTCACAAGTTCTGCAACAACTTTTTTATATTCCTGTTCGTCGAGCTCTCGGACGCTGCTTTTTTGTGCTATGCTATACACAAGTTCGTGCAGTAAGTCATTTTTATTACCGCTTTCAACAAGTCCAAGCCTTGCACCGATAGCGTATATTCGTTGTGTTTGCTGTGGTTTTAACAAGTCAATCACCTCAGCTTAATGAAATTTTTGTGCTTTCCTCAACCACAAATGCACTCTGAATTTTAAGAAGAATATCGTTAATCTGCTCTTCATCATCAATGCCGTTAATAGTGAGAAGATTTTTAAAATCCTGCCAGACGGCAGCATCAGAAATGAGATAAGCATATTCCTTTGCATCTTCCTCCGACAAGGAGGTAAACTTTAAGATATTGCTGACATCCTTGTCATAATTAATGCCCTTGCACTTCTTAAGGAGCTGCTTACGCTCTTCATCAGACACGCCGTTCATCTGCTCAATGACTTCTTTTACAGTGCATTTAACATAATTTCCTGTCCAAAGACCTATCAGCATTCGCTTTGCCGGAGCTGATAAAGAATAGTCTGTCTTTTCTGTTACTGCGTCCTCGTATGCTTTACCAAAAATTATTGGTAAGAAAGAATCGTATGTAACTTTAAGACTTTCAGCTGTAACGGCTGTCAGGTCAAAAACATCACCCTCATATCGAATACTCTTATACTTCGTATTCTCAAGGTCAGCGGTGCACTGCTTTATAATTTCAGCCTCAAGCTTATCCTTACGCTCCTTGAGCTTTCCCATATCAACCTTAATTGCCGCAAGCTCATCAATCTGTTTTCTTAAATCAGTCATTATTTACATCCACCTTTGAAAGAATTTTTTTAGCGCAGTTTATGCAAATCACAACATCATCTGCTTTTACTACCTTATCAACCGTTCCGCAGAAACGGCAGCAGGGAGCTGACGGCTTAATTGTTACCGTTCCGTCAGCCGAGGTGCTAATATTAACAGCGTTGCCGGGGAACATGCCTGCTTCGGCTCTTATCTGCTTTGGCAAAGTAATTGAGCCGTTTTTGCAAATCTTTTTTGATGTTTCCATATGTGTTTACCTCCTTAATTATTTTTGAATTGTGTGTTCCTCACTCTGCATTTTACGGGCTTGTGACCGTTCCTAAAGGAGCTGCATTAAGGAACAGGGAAATTATCCCTGATTCCAATACTGATCAATACTTTTCAACAAAGCATTTAAGTACATATTTGCTATTGCTTTTCCTTTTTGATTTTTTATTTTTTCAAGATAAATCACAATTAAGGATGCAAGTTCTACTGTTACATCCAAAGGATTTCCGGCAATAGTGGCCTCTCTTTGCTCATCATCTCCGATTACTGAGATAATAACGGTTTTCTCTGCAATAATAGCTTTCTTGGCTTTCTCCATCAAATCGTTTATGTATGCACAGCCTGCCTTTTTAGCTATCTTTTCATCAAAAGTAATATCCATTATAAAACCTCCAAAATTTCAATGCTTTTATTGTTGTCGATAAAGTGCTTTTTCATCTTGTTGAAATTAGTCCAATACGAAAACCACTCCTCGTATGCATATCTGTCTGCTAATTCTTTTTTAGCTTTCTTACTGCGTATGCCATAAGCCTTATAATCTGCTTCTTTAACAAGTGTTCTCTTTTTACAGCAAAGGAAACGCCTGCGTTCCTCACAATCTTCTGCAAGCCATTTACCTTTAAATTTTCCGTTAATCCATATTGCAATAGCATTTTTAAACTGTGATTTTTGGCATAATGTAAGTGTTACTTCGTATCCGTCAATAAGCAGCTTAACTCCCGGTAATAAAACTGACTTTAATGCTTTATCGACCGTTTTCCAATCTTCATTAGTCATTTCAATATTCTCCTTTGAAAGAGAGAGTTATAATCTACATCAAGTAAATTACATAATTCCTCAATGTTTTTTAGCCCCAGTTCACATACACCTGTTTCCCACTTAGTATATGTTGTTCTATTTATACCTAATCTGTCTGCAATTTCTTGCTGTGTGTACCCTTGCTTTTTCCTTAAAAATCTCAAATTGATTATAAAGTTTCTTTGTATTCCTTTTAACATTTATTTTCTGTTAACCTCCTTGAATAAACTGCAATAATCGCACCTTTCAACAGCAGCGTTTGAAGATATGCAATAACCTTTTTGACTGTTAAGGATACTTTTGCTGTAATTCAGACAGTTACCGCAAACACTGCCCTTACAAATATGTACTGCGGTAACTTCCTTTTGCTTTTCATTTTCTGCGTGTATTAACATTTTTATTCCTCCTAAATAGTCTTAATACATCTGTTTTTAATGCCCAACCAAAGCAGATACAAAGCACTACACAAGGGATAAACAGCATTTCAACGCCATATGAAGCTATGCGAAATCCCATCTTTTCGAGCATTGCAAGGGTAATTGCTCCCATACAAAATCCTGTTAAAACATACAACATAATTCTCTTTAAACTCATTTTAAATTCCTCCGTAAACATTAATTTTCATGGCTTTAGCCATTGCAAGTAAGCCGTCATATGTAATATTGCCGTTATCAACTGCGTTTGAAAACACATTGCTTGCTCCTCTGATACCTTGTTCTGAGCGTGCAATACCAAGCAATAAATTCTTTGCTTTCTCATCCTCATCAACAGGTGGGAAAAGCAACGCTATATCATTTGCAGTAATTGATGTTGTGTGTCTGATTTCAGTAAGTTTTGTTCTGTTTCTAATCTGAGCGAAAGCCTCCTTACTTCTGCCTGTATTGGTTACGGTTTCAATGTTGCCGACAAGGCAAATACCGAGTGTTGGGTTGCTGTCGAAGAAAGCTCTGATTGCCTCAATAGTCTTTATAGGAAGGTGCTGAGCTTCATCAATGATAATCACCTTGCGTTCTCCTGCAAAGCTGTCTGACAGCCTCATCCACATTTCATCCTTGCGACCGCTTGCCGTAATCTTCTGAGTACGGCACATCAGCTTTAAAAATGCGTTAAGAGTAACCAGACAAGGATTAACGGTAACATATATCGCCGAAGTAGGAAAATCCTCTGCATACTTCTTACAAGCCATAGTCTTTCCGATTCCTGCATCTCCGCACTCAATAGCCAGACCGCCCTTGAGGTGACACAAGCGGATTGTTTCATACACACCCTCACTTATGCCTGTAGGCTTGTATGTACCGCTTACAACTGCACTCCTGAGGTTTTCCGCTGCGTTCTTGTTTGCAAAAGCCTCGGTCAATGAAGCTTCAAACTTAGCTATATCACCCTTGAATTCACCTTTAAGGTAAGTTGAAATATACGCAGGTGACCAACCAAGTGCTTTAGCCGCTTGATTTTGCGAGCCTTTGCAAGCGTTTTTAATATAATCTCTTAGCTTTTGCTGTAATTCAGGATTGATTGACATATTTATTCCTCCCTCTGTCTTTCTTCAAGATTCCTGATCATTTTTGCTTTATCAATTTTTACTATATTATTCTGACCGACTGCATGTTTGATTTCGGCAGGCTCTTCATCGGCACGGTGTACGGAAATAATCTTAGGACTAAGCTCATCAGACTTGAGTTTATTCTCCTCTGCTGTGGCAAGAACAAGCTCAAGTGCTGTCTTCTTGCCGAGAGCCGTAATCTGAGTTGCTTTCAGCTCTTGCTTGGTAAGCTTTTCAAAGCTCTTTACTTTGCGGAGAGCCTTAGCAACAGCGTCCTTTGATGAGCCGTAAGCAAGTACCGCATCATTATCTACATGCACTGTCATAATGTAATTATCCTGTAAATCGTACACTCTCACGGTTGAAATGTCCTCCGGATCGTATCGGCAATACATATCTTTACCAAAGTAATTGAGGATCAGCTCATCATTGTAGTAATCAATCTTTTCTCCTGCAATAGTAAGATGGACACCTCTTCTACCGACCTTCTGACTTCTTGTAGAACGCATAAGCATAAGGTTGAGATCAAGCTCTGATGCAATACGCTTTTCCTTGAGCTGTTCTCTATACACCTGCATACGAGTTTTGCCACTGTCAGAATTAACAGCACCGCTATATTGCTTTTCATTCATATAGTAAGTGAGTATATCCTCAACTGCGTTTGTAAATTCTTCATCAGTAGGGATTTTATCATCATCTTTAAGAACAAACTTAAGCCTTTCAGGGCGTTCTACAACATTTCCGCCTGTATAAGTCGGGAATAATCTCGATAGCCTGTCCTTGACATCTCTGAATCTGCGTTCAATGATTTTAGCCTTTGCGTTTCGTACAAGAGCATTTGTCATTTTAATTCCAAGACGCTCAAACACAGGTGGCGGTGTAAATTTGCCCTTTTGGCTTTTCTTAGTTCTGTGTCCAAGTCCGCCGACATCAAAGGTTAAAAATTCTCTACCGTTATCTACATATATATTTTCTGGTATTCCGTATTTCATAATACCTTTTCGCAGAGCAATGAGCGTAGCCTGTGAGGACGGAGCAGATGTTACATAACAGCCTGTAAAAATACCCGAACGAGCATCAAAAAACGCTGTAAGGTAAAGTCTGTGAACACTTCCGTCCGCTCCTTTTGTCTGAACATCGAAGGTGTGGTTATCTGCAATCCACCATTCGTTACTTACCATACCCTCGTATGTTCTTTTGATATATGGAGCGCAGCGGTCACGAAAGGCTTTCATTCCCTCACGCCCCATAATCTCAAGTGGCTTTGGAATATCATTCTGTACTTTACGATAAAATGCCGAATAAGCCGGCAGTGGTAAGAGCTGAGGAGCAGCTTGTTTAATCCACATATTAGTGTACTCATAACAAGCCTTAATCGGGTGCTGAGCCTCATCAAGATAAAAGCTCATAAAGCAGTCCCACGCTACATCGGGTATAGTTGATGTACCCTTTTTCCAACTTCCTCGGTTGTCAATCAACCCTGCAAGGTCATCTTCTTTTAAAGCCTTTTTCTTTCTATATAAAATGCTTTTTGAAATGTTGATTTCAGGGTTTGCAACCTGTTGCAGCTGGACAAATTTTTCGGTAGCATTCACTTTGCTCAACTTTGATGTTGCACAATATTCATCCCACGACTTGATAATTCGTATCCAGCTTGCAATTTCTTCTCGCTGTTCAGCCGAAAATTCATCAAATTCCTTGTGAGGTCGTTCTGTCTTGCGTTCAGGTAACAAATCCTCAGGGATAGGTATTGCGTGAGATTTATAATATTTAAGTTGTTCTGAATGAGAAAGCTCCGATAAAGGTATTAAATACTTTTTTCGATTGTTGTTGTTCACTGTTTCGTTACTGCAGATATTGCCACCCGAAATAAGCATTTTTATATATCTTTCAGAACATCCTCGTATTTCAGCAACTTCTTTAACTGTAAGATAAGTCAAAAAATCACATCCTTTTGACCTGCCATCATCAGAGCAGGGAGGTCATTTCCTGCTGACCGCCTTGCGGCGGTTTCGGCTTTAGCTGAGTTGAGCGGACGGATTGTTAATACCATTTCTCACTAAAATAGTATTAAGTTCTGAAAACTCATCCCAAGTAATTGCTTTCAGCTTATAAGCCATTTCGGCTTTTCCATATGTTTGGTATGTTAAGTTAAGAGAATGACTGTTCAAAGCGTATCTCGCTTCTCTGTGTAGTTTTTCTAAAATGTCACTCATAATTATTCTCCTTGATTTTTTTAGTTCTAAGATTTCATCAGGTAATAATCCGGTTTCCTCGTATTCGCAAAGTCTTTGCAGCACTTCTCGCGTCTGACCTACTGATATTTCCGCTGGGGTGAGATGCTTCCCTTCTTTATTTACATATAAAACGGGAGCAAAATCGTGCAGTTTTGATGTCATTCTTTGCATATTTCCTCCTTGATTTTTCTTGTATCTCCGGCATAAGCTATATGTCGCTCAATATGCTCGTAATATCTTCCGCTTTCCTTTGCTTCATTTAAAATCTTGAGAACATTCTCCTCGCTGCGACCGAGGTCTGATGCAATCCTGCTTTGTGACTCCCCACGTGCCGTATAGATGCTGACTAAAAACTCCGTGTCATCAGTGCAAACGCGATTCAATTCTTTATTTTTTGATTTTAGTGATCGAAGTTTAATAACTGGCACGCACGCAGGACAGTATCTAGCCTTAGCTGACAGAGAGATAAAGTCATTACCGCAGCGTTTGCAATTTTTCTTATACATTAGTAACACTCCTAAAACGATCTTTTAATAAATTCCTTGACCGCAGCTGCACGGTTTGTAAAATAACTTCCGCTGTAAGGATCACCGTCACTGTCAAGCCACCATACAACCCAAGGCTCAACAGCTTTTGGGTTATGAGCAAGCACCACACGGTTGTTGATATTTCCTATTACCGTATACCGGTATAACACCTTGCCAATCATTAATAATTTCCTCCTATCATCTGTTCAGCATCTTCTGCGCTAATAAATACGGTTTTACCGAAGTCAGATTTTTCAAACCAATCATAAGCATTTTCACAATGATATAAAATTCTGCTTTCGCTTAAAATTCTGATTTCATCAACCTTGGATTTAAAGGCGAACTTTCCGTCAAGCAGCCATACTGTATCACCTACATTGCAAAGCAGCTCTACAATGTGGTTGCGGTCTCTAAAATGTTTGCAGCGTTCTGCCTTATCATTCCAAATATCGCCACAGATATAGTAATTCAAGCACTCTTTACAATTTGCCATTTTTAAGCCCCCTTGCAAAGCTCATCAAGAGTAGTCTTAAGAGCTTTAGCTATCTCAAAACCTACTAAAACAGATGGATTTTTTATACCCTTTTCAATTTGATTAATCATTGATGGTGTTACTCCTGTAGCCTGAGCAAGCTCAACCTGTGTCAGCTTAGCTTTTTTTCTATATTTTCTTACATTTGTGCCAAAATTCATAAACAAACCTCCTTGTTTTATAAAATTAACTGTGTTAAAATTAAGTTATATTTTTAACTTAGTTATATTATACTTTACATTTGTAATGTAGTCAAGTATATATACTTTACAAATGTAAAGTTCGGAGGAATGCATAAATGTTTAGTGATATATTTAAACAACTTATACAAAATAAAGGTGTTACAGTTTATCAAATATCTAAAGATACTGGAATAAGCGAATCTTTAATGAGCCATTGGAAAAGCGGAAGACAACTTCCAAAGTACGATAGCTTAAATATTCTTGCTGATTATTTCAATGTTTCAGGAGATTTTCTGCTTGGCAGAACTGATGAAATGCCCAAAGAGGTCGAAAAGCAGGAATCACAAGTTGTAAAAGAACCAACCAAAAGTAGAATTATTCCTTTATATATGACCGGAGCTTCTGCCGGCACCGGTAATTGGTTGTCTGATGATATTCCTGTTGAATGGATGACTATTCCCAAAACTTCTCTAACAGAACAGGCTGATTTTATGCTTAAAGTTAAGGGAGATAGTATGCAGCCTAAATTCTTTGATAACGATGTTCTATTAATAAAAAAATCTCCTTCAATTTTAGAAGGAGAAATCGGAATTTTCATTTTGAACGGTGATTCATATGTTAAGCAAATGGGAAAAGGAGAGCTTATTTCCCTCAATCCTGTATACGAACCAATTAAGTTAGCCGGGTATGATGACATTCGCTGTGCAGGCAAGGTTATCGGTACAGTAGATTTTGAATAAATATACATATTTTATAAATAATTATGTAAAACTGTTAATTGAGTCGATTGTTAACAAACAAACTATTGAATTGTTAAAAACATAGTGTTTATCGTAATAGGAAGTGAGTTCCTATTAAATTGTATTTTTCTTCCCTTTGATTTGCTTTAAGTAATTCATTAGTTTTATTGAATAATTCCAATAAAAAGCCGATTTAAAGCCGTTTTAAACGCTTTTAAACACCTTGCTTTAAAAATATTTACGGAGTAATCATTCTGCCACCAAGCAGTCTAATTACTCCGTTTTTCGTTTTCGCACTAAATAGAAAAAAAAGCCGTTTTTCAAAGTGTAATCCTTTTTTACACCTAAAAAACGGCTTGTTTACTATATTTTTATACTTTTAACTTTTTTTAACGGCTTTTTACGGTTTTTCCTATTCTATGTGAAAACTTACATTTATATTATAACATTTGATATGTTAAAGTCAATTCAAATAAAAAGCCCTTTGAGAAAAGATTTCTCCTCTCTCAAAGGGCTTGAATGCATTAGTTTATAGGTTTCTTTGAAAAATCACCATATCCACCAACCTGACGCCACATTCAAATATTGGGTGGTCATAATAATCTGTAAAAAAGTTCGGTATGATATAAGAACGAACAAAACCGCACTTTTCATAGAATGGAACTGTCAAAGGACTATCGCCGGTTCTGACCTGTAAAACGGAATAATTGTCGGCATACTCTTTAACAATAAAATCTATCAAGGCTTTGGCATAGCCTTTACCTTGATATTCTGGAACGGTCGCAATATTCTTTATTTCAAGAATACCGTTGCCCTCATCCGTAACAACACATTCAGCTTTCACACCGTTATCATTAAGCACATACATAGTGCCTCTTTCAAGATAGCGGTCTATCATATTTTCCTGTTCATCTGCCAATAGCAGTAATGAAAGGAATTGTTTTTTATTTTCTTTGATTTCCCAAATCTTCATAATTAGCCACTCTGTTAAATTTCATTTTAGACTTTTATCATACTTTTGAAAATGGGCAATCCCGATTGGGACTGCCCATATATTTTGAAAATTATGCGATTTTTAAGACTCTGCACCGTTTCAAGCACCATTTGGTGTAAATTTGGTGTATTTGTGTATTTTCAGAGCTTTTTCACAAATGAAGTACATCCCGTTTTGTAGGGTAAAACGGTACTTCTTAGTAGAGCTTTGCACCTGCCGGAATATGGTCATCTACCATAAGCAGATGGAGCTTTTCTTCGCCTTCTTCTTCGTGTACTGCACTCAGGAGCATACCGCAAGAGTCAATGCCCATCATTGCTCTCGGAGGAAGATTTGTGATTGCAATAAGTGTCTTACCGACAAGTTCTTCCGGCTCATAATATGCGTGAATACCGCTTAAAATGGTTCTATCTGTGCCTGTTCCGTCATCAAGAGTAAACTGCAACAGCTTCTTTGATTTCGGTACTGCTACGCACTCTTTAACCTTAACGGCTCTGAAATCAGACTTTGAGAATGTATCAAAATCAACATCTTCTTCAAACAAAGGCTCAATCTTTACCTTAGAGAAATCAATCTTTTCAGGCTCTGAATTTGGTGTAGAAACTTCTTTATCCTTTACACCATTTTCGGATTTTACACCACCGAGGGTCTTCATTGTCGGGACGAAAGCAACCATCTTTTCAATCCGTCCTAAACCTCCTCATATCTCATAACAGGTCTAAACAGCGTTTCTTCCGGAATCGCTATATCCCTATAAATTCGTGCTGTTTTTCGGTGGATTGGAGTACAAATTGGTGTAAATGGTGTATAAGCTTTTTATCATCGTCTCCGAAATATTCCTTACTCGTCTGACACTTTATTATACTCGCTTTTGAAATATGAGTCAAGACCTTCAAATTCGGACTGCCGAAGCTCCTTCGTTACATCGGTATAGATATTAAGCGTTGTTGAAATATCCTTATGACCAAGCGTGTCTTGAATGACCTTGACATTCACGCCCGCTTCGCACATTCTCGTCGTAAATGTATGTCTTAATGAATGGCAGCTAAAATGCGGAAGCAGCACTTCGGGATTTTCGTTCTTCAAAAACTGCTCATCATTACAGTCACGAATTATGCGGCGGATTGCTTTATTGAGCGTTCCCTGATGTTGTGGATTGCCGAAGCGATTGATAAAAATGAAATCTGTGTATCCGTCAATGGTAGCGGTACAATGAAGATCGAGCAGCTCCTGCCTTTCCTTTTCCATTATAATTGCCTCTTTCACAAAACTGAGCATTGGCACTTTTCTTTTTCCAGCCGGAGTTTTCGGCGTATTGACATTAAAATAGCAGCCTTTTTTGCTTCCATCGGTGCGGTGGTCATAGTAAACCAAAGTATGATTTACATCAATAACACCGTTCTCAAGATCGACATCACACCATCTTAATCCGGTAAGTTCTCCGACTCGAAGCCCTGTTCCTACCAAAACCGCAAAGATTGGATACCAATATTGTGCGGCGGGAGTATTTTTCAAATAGCTTAAAAGCAACTCCTGTTCGGGACGGGTTAAAGCTCTGCGCTTTTCTGTCTTAAAGCAATGTGCTTGCTTCAACTCTCTAAGTACATTATCTGACGGATTATTCCTTATGTAATCATCGTCAACAGCCATATCCAAAATCTGATGTAAAACCGTATGGATACTGTCAATGGTCGAAGGTTTTAACTGGCGCTCGTCTGTAAGGTAATTATAAAACCTCTTTATGTCTGTTTTTTTCAACGATGAAACTGTCTTTGAGCCTATTTGATGACGGACAAAGGTTTCATACATATATTTATAATTCTCAAAGGTGTTGTTCTTCAGCCCTCGCTTCAGCTCCTTCCAAAGCTCATAGACCTCGTTGACCGTCGTATATCGGGCTTCGGTTTTAATGCCATCGCTCTTATCCTTTTTAATCTGTTCTTCCTTATAGCGCAATTCATCAAGCGTCTTGGCATATACGCAAAACCTCTTATGATTACTGTCAGTCCACCGGAATTGATAAGTTCCGTCAGCCCTTTGCGATTCGCCTGTCCGAAGCACGGCTCTCGACTTGTCTTTTCTTTTTGTTCTCGGCATAATTCTCTCTCCTCCTATATGCGAAACTGCTTATCAAGATAATCAATGAACGCTTCTCGGATCACACAGATTTGTGTGCCGTTATTTACCGTGAAAGGACAATTCCCTTGTGAAATGATTTGGCGGATTTTTGCCCTTCCGATTCCGGTGTATGCGGCAGCTTCTTCAACGGTTAAAATCGTTTTCGTCCAAAACGGTGTGTTTTCCGACCTCTTTTGGAGTTCACTTCTGTAAGCTAAAATTTTTTCGTCCATACAACCTCCATCATATTGAATACATTTGCTCAATGTATTCATCAAAAATCCTGCGCTTAATCATTCTCCGATTGCCTACCCACAGTACAAACGGACAATCGGCAAGGCTCGTCATTTCATAAAGCTTATCCCTGCCTATTCCCGTATACTCTGCCGCTTCTTCTATCGTCAAATAAGGTTTTACCCAAATTGGAACAGCAGCTACACGCCTGTTGGAACTGCCTGTTTCAGTCAGTTTATTATCCATTAGCTTGTCCTCCTCTCAGACGGAATATTGTGTTTCGAGATAATCCTCGAATTGTTTTCTTTTAATCAACCGCTTTGTTCCATTCCATAGGACAAAGGGACAGTTTTTTTGATTTGAAATTTCTTTAATTTTAGATACGCCTATTCCTGAGTATTCGGCGGCTTCTTCCACCGTTAAATTCATTTTCTTCCACAACGGGACTCTCGACATATCCGGATCGTTCTTTTTGTTGAGCATATTGCTGTACCTCCTTGCTTTTGGTAGTTACAGCATAGCCAATGTCCTGCGATAAGCCAATTATGCGAATCGGCTCATCGCAGGCTTGACTTTTTCATTAAATTGAGTATTGCCGCTCTATATACTCATCAAAAACTTTTCGCTTAATCATTCTCCGGCTACCTATCCATAAGACAAATGGGCAATCCTCACTTTCTGTCATCTCATAAAGTTTCGCCATTCCAATACCGGAATAGGCTGCGGCTTCTTCAATCGACAGATTTGCCTTGCACCATATAGGAATGTCAAACTTCCGTTTCCTTTCCCTGTTTTGCGACATCCCTATACCCCTTTCCCTTTGAAAGAGGTGCGTTTGTCATAAACGATATAATCCCAACCTCTATCATTGCACTTATCACAAGTGCCTTTACTTTTAGCGAAAGGATCAAGGCGTCTGACAACATAGTTCGGATTGCGAAAATAGTCGTTTAAGCATTTCGGACACAGGCAGCGAATGTCGCCGATCCTGTCAGTGTTGTAAAGCCATAGACCAAATGTTTTTTTCAAGGCTGCGTTAATCTGTCTCCAAAGGCGCTCATCATCAACAAAGCCAATATACTCTGTCAAATCATCTTTATTCACAGTCTGTATTTGCTCAAGCAACACCATTGAAGGCTTCATCAGACCAAAACCCTCGCCTAAAATAATGTGGGACGGCAAATACCTCTTTTTTATTACACTCGTAATGGACGCAACAATAACAGTAGGCGCATTCGCATTGAAATTGTCTGCCTGAATTACCAGCACAGGTCTTACACCTGATTGGATAGAGCCGATTCTTGTGCCAAAATCGTAGGAAAATATATCTCCACGCCTGATTTCTGTTTTCTTCATTTTATGTATAACCTCTCTGTTCATTGAGTTTTGAAAGCGCATTTCATATCCGGAATAGAAATACCCCTTCACTCATTTGGACAAAGGGGTGCGAAATGCACACCCAAAATCAGAGGTTTTCATAAAATTTTTTGAAATTTTTTATTGCGGCAGCGATTGACTTGTCTACGGAGCTATAATTTATGCCCTCCTCTTTCGCAATTTTCCTTGAACTAATCCCAAGCAAAACGGATTTAAGAAGGCGCTCCCTTTGAACAGGTTGCAGCATACTTAACGCTTGTCTTACCTTAGAAAGTTCTAATTGTCGTAGCTTTTCTTTTTCTTCCTCGATCTGTTCCTCCTCCGCTTTATCAAACGGATCAATAAATGGGGCGATAGATTTCGGATGGAACTGCTCAAAAATATCATCTTCATAACCGTATACATCTATCGTCCTTTTGCTGCGCTTTTCATATTTATCATTATTTCTATGTGATTCACTAATCACTTCTCCCTGTGCCATTGACAGAAGTATAAAAGGCGTATACCTGCTGATGACATCAGGGTACTTATCCCACAATGCTTCTTCGGACAGCTCCGTTATAATTGCCCATTTTTCCATTCCAGTGAAACCACTATACTCATACCGAAGGTTGATGAGTTTACAATCCTGTGCAAATAATTCTTCCTGCTTGTTTACTGTAAGTTTTTTCATTTCCGTAATCTCCTTAAATTTGGAATTTTTGATATATAAGGTCACAATCAAAAACTCCGGAGATCACGGATACCTACATACAAACGCCTGCCATACTGTGATAGACATAAAGCTCCCTTTCCGCTTGACAAAAGCGAAAAGGGCTGCACAAAAAAAGCAGCTATAACATTCAAGCCCGAAGGCTGAAAGCTATAACTGCTTCTTCAAAACACATATTCAATTCGTTTTGCCTAAGCTGCTGTATTGCCGCCTAAAAGATATTCAACCAGCATTTGAAAATCAAGAAAAATTCTCAAAGCTTTAGGCATACTAATTGTAACAGATTTGCTTTTTCGTATCATCGGCAAAACTGCGCCAATTTTCTGCCATTTTGTTTTCAGCCTCGTTCCGTAAACGAAAGCCGTTCTTCGGGCAGCATACACAGTGTAGCATACGCAAGGTCGGACATTCAGTAGGGATTTCGTCGGACTTTAGTCGGACAAGCCTTCATTTGAAAAAATCGGGAATATCGTCGCTTTCATCAGCTCCCTTCATATTGAAGATTCCTTTGAAGCACGGAATCGCATATCCCCACAGGGACACGCCAAGGAGCAAAATCGCTTCCCGTTTCCGGTCGTAAAAGGTACTGCGCTCCATATTCAAGAGATCGAGCAGCTCGCTCTCTGTATACCGAAACGCCGTTAGGTAGCTTTTCGATATGATCTCGTGGTACAGCCTGCCGTTGTTATGGTAGTCATATATTTTCGCCATAGCGGTATCAATCAGGTCAACCATCCACTTGTTCTCAAATAAAGCACTGATACGGCTCTCAAACTCCTGCTTCTCGGTATCCGGCGCAAACAGCTCCAAGTAGACAAGGGCGCTGTCCAGTTCCTCTCCGTAATATACCAGCTCCTCATTCACACGGGCAGATTCGCTCAGTGTGATCCAGACCACATCACGGTATACACTGAGAAGCAATTTTGTTTTAGAGAATATATCCGATTGATTCAAATTAAGCTGCTCGTACATTTTGCGAATGCTTTTCGCAGCGAGTGTATCTTTCCGTCCCATCTGTTCGCCTCAATCCTTAAAACGGGTATCATTTGTTGGTAGATAAAAGTTCAAGCTAATTTTTTGAACTCCCTTGACAAAACACGCAAGTTAAGGTATTATGTATACGCAACTTACTTGCGTATTGACATTATACGAAATTTACTTGCGCTTGTCAATACAGATACGCAAGATATTTTCAAATCAGGTCGAATAATTTGGAGGTCAGATGAAATGAAATTCTGTGAAAAGGTAAAAGAAGCCCGCACGAAGGCAGGCTTAAAGCAAGATGAGTTTGCAAAAGCAATCGGCGTTTCTCTGCGGACAGTATCGAATTATGAGGCTGGCACCCGCTATCCGAAAAAAAGGGAAACCTATTATAAGATGGCGGAAGTCCTGAAGGTCGATGTCAACTATCTGCTTACAGATGATGAGGAATTTTTGCTGAACGCCGAATCTAAATATGGACGCAATGGCGCAAGACAGGCAAAGGAGCTTATGGCAGAAGTTACAGGACTTTTTGCAGGCGGCGAACTTGCAGATGAGGATTTGGACGAGATGATGAAAGGCATTCAGGAAGCGTACTGGATCGCCAAAGAGAAGAATAAAAAGTACACTCCCAAAAAATATAGAAAATAGCGCTTGATGTCCTCTTTTTCGGACAGTGCATTTGATAAGATATACTTACCGACAGTAGAATGGGGGTGTTTGCTCTTGGATATTCAGACTTTGGAGATTGTTAGAAAGGCAAATCGGCTGACAAATGAGCTTGGCACAAACGATCCACATAAAATCGCACGAGAACTGGGGATAGAAGTTATCCCGTTATCGTTCAAGAAGCAGCGAGGGGCATACAAGGTTTTAATGCGTAACCGCTTTATCTTTATAAAAGACGATCTGCACCCTGTAATGGAGCGTATCGTAATGCTGCACGAGATCGGACACGACGCATTACATAGAGAAGAAGCGGTCAAGGCTGGCGGCTTCAAGGAATTTAATATTTTCGATATGCGGCAAAGCCGAATGGAATACGAGGCAAACATCTTTGCTTCTCAAATCTCCCTGCCTGACGATGAAATACTGGAATATATCGAAAACGGGTATGATATTCAGCAGATCGCACGGGCAATGCACTCGGACATAAACTTGGTCGCATTGAAAACGGATACGCTAATTGCACAGGGCTATCGTTTCCGTCATCAGGAATACCGCAATCAATTTTTGAAATAGATAACTGGAGGGTATAAAGATGTTGATGAATAATAACGAGTATCTTGATTTGGTGCAAACTATCAAACAGGAAATTCAGCAGGCGCAGTACAAAGCTACTTTAAGTGTAAATAAAGAGCTGATTATGCTGTATTACAATATCGGAAAAATCATAAACGAGCATAAATCTTGGGGCAATAAATTTATTGAAAATCTGGCGGCTGATATTAAGCTCTTGTTCCCGAACGCAAAGGGCTATTCTGTTCGCAACCTTAAATATATGTCAAAATTTGCAAGCACTTATCCTGATGAGCAATTTGTGCAGACGGTGTCTGCACAAATTCCGTGGTCGCACAATGTTGCAATCTTGGATAAGGTTAAAGGAGAAAAGCAAAGAGAGTGGTATATACGAAAGACCGCAGAAAATGGCTGGTCGCATAATGTCTTGATTCATCAGATTGAAAGCGGCTTGTATGAACGGCAGGCTATTGCTGATAAAATTTCAAACTTTGAAAGCCGACTTGCTTCGCCGCAGAGTGAGCTTGCCGTACAAACAATGAAAGATCCATACATTTTTGATTTTATCCCTTTCAAGGAAGATATGGTAGAACGGGATATAGAGCAGGCTCTTGTTCAGGATGTAACGAAGCTGCTTTTAGAGTTGGGAACGGGATTTGCGTTTCTCGGCAATCAATATCATCTCAATGTCGGCGGCGATGATTTTTACATTGATCTTCTGTTCTACAACCTTAATCTTCGCTGCTATGTTGTGATTGAGCTGAAAACCGGAGAATTTAAGCCGGAATATGCTGGACAGCTTAACTTTTATCTCTCAGCCGTTGACGGGATTTTGAAAAAGGATAATGACAATCCTTCTATCGGTCTGTTGCTGTGCAAAAGCAAAAACGCATTAGTCGCTGAATATGCCTTAAAAGATATGTCAAAGCCAATCGGTGTCAGCGAATACAAAGTTACAAGTGAGCTTCCTGAAGCTTTGAGCAAACAGCTCCCGTCTGTGGAAGATATACAAAAGCATATCAAAAGAGACTAAAATATCGAAAAGCTGAAAGCCGCAGAGCTATATATCGAAGTCCTGCGGTTTTCATTCTTTTCACTACTCAATGTTATGCTAAAAAATGGGGAAATAAAATTGATAACGCTTTTATGCTCAATGCGACAATACGGAATGGCAAATTAAATGGCGAGTTAAATGGCGACAATGGCAAAGTAGATGGCGAATTAAATCCAGCTCTGCTTTATCTGAACAAGAGTGAATTAGCGGTTTATCGAACATTCCAAAGTATTAGGCATAGCACAAAGATTTATCGGATTTGTTCTTGCTTTTGCAATCATTCCACAACCACCTTCAATGAGCCGCAAAAATCATTGCCTTCTAAAGTAAGATAGTTGTCGCCTTCATCAAGGGTAACGGAATATGTTCCGTTTTTACTTGTATCGGCAATCACTTTTTCCTCGCCCTTATCAAGCCAGTAAAGCCTTGCCGTGCCGGAATCAACCGTCAACTCGTAAGTTACAGTAAGCTCACTTCCTTTATCCCGTTCTAACGCAGTACCTCCAAAGATATATTCTTTATCATTGAAATCCTCATAATCTGCTGTATAGGAGCCGGTATAGGTATCTTCCCCTTTGGTCTTATCGCCCTGCAAATCTTTTTCGTCCGTAAGGGCATATTTGCTGAAATGCTGGAGCATATCATTAAAGCCGTTTATAACACTATCTTTCAGATTGTCGCCGCTGCACCCCGTAATGGTAAAGACTAAACATAAGGAGAGCAGTGCAGCAGTCAGAATTTTTATTTTTTTCATATCATCACCCGCCAATCCTCGTTACAATATTCATACCGATAATTGCGATTGCGCCAACCGCATAAATGCTGTTAATCACGACACATACCTGCATAAGTTTGGATTTTACTTTTCCTTTGGTATAGCTGAGAATGGAAAAGATACCTGAAAAAATCATAAAGGCGGCGTAACTGTAAACCATAATCTCCGCTACCGGGGATTCCAGCGCCCAATCAAAGGTACGCAGTGGCAGGATCGTCCACGGGATAAAGAGCATAATGGTAGAAATCGCAGTTAAAATTTTGTTTTTCATTGTAGTTATCTCCTTTCAGATGCGCCGTATCGCATACAGGATACGACAAGTGCTAAAATAGTGATTCCGACTGCAACAGGCAGCCACGGAAGCCAAGCGATTTGTGTTTCATAAACACCTTCAGCAGCTCTCCCATACGCCACCATTATCAGATAGAACGGATAGCTCATCGGGTAGGCAAACCATATTTTTGTGTTTATCATAAGCACGGAAGGTACAATCGAAGCCAGACCGATACCGACCGAAAAAATGGGAGACTGGATTAAAGTGGAAACCGCAAGGTATACAGCAGCCATTGGGATTGCAGCGGCATAGATACTGCATACATTTTTGCAGACATATAACGGCTCAAGGATAAAATTATAATCCTGCGTATGGGTAACGATTGCCGCACAAATATAGTACGCCCCAATGGACATAACCATCTGAAATGCCGCCAGCAAAATCAGGACTGTGAATTTAGCAAGGCATAGTTTTGTTGTGCTGATCGGCAGGGACAGCATTTTCAAAATTCCTTTATTGGAGCGTTCCGTTTGATTCAGCAGTACCGTACAGATGACCAGCGATGCCGGGATCATAAACCAAACCATACCCATAAAGCCCTGAATGAAAAAATTGTTTTCCGGCGTAATCGGGATTCCTCTCAGGTCGAAGTTCATATCCGCATTGATAATGCTCGGAATCCACATCATAATGACAGGGATCAGCAAGATCAATAAGATTTTAGAGCGGCGGATTTTTTTGAGTTCCACGCCGACTAATGATAAGAAATTCATTCAAAACACCTCCTTGCTTTCAGATAAAGGACTTTTGCAATACCGAACACGACCGTTTCAATCCCGCAAACAGCTAAAAATAAGGTGGTACGGCTATTTTCCACTGCCGCAGAGAGCATTTGATACGGGGAAGCAAACGGAAACAGGCTCAGCACAATATTATCCTGCGGAAGAATGGAAAGCGTAAATACTAAAATCACGCCAATACCGAGGGATACCCACATATTCTTACAGGCAGACGCAATAACCAGCATAAGCATTACGGTCGGCAGCGTAACTACAATCTGGAAACCTGCGGTTTTCAATATTTCGGTCAGGTCAAACACATAACTTGGAAACCAATACTTTGCACAGCCGACTAAGACTGCCATTTCTATGACCACCATTGCGGATAATACCAAAGCGGCAATTAGAAATTTTCCAAAGAACATACTACCTTGACGAATGGGCAGCACCGACATTTTCTGCATACCGTTATCGGCATATTCCGTGTGGTACATCATACAAGCGCCGCAAATGGAAATGAGGATGTTTAACATCGCCATCATCTGCCAATTCGCAGACATCAGTATATTGACTGGATTGCCTGAGAGCGCAGTCATTTCCTCTGCTTTTACCATCATATAGACAACCGGAAAAGCTGCTGCAAGAAAACCGCCTGCCAAAAACGCAGGGAGATAGCCTGTGCGCTTCAGCTTTTTGGATTCGATTAAGAGACTCATACCGTACCTCCTCTCCTGCGGTTATCTTCATCAATCATAGCAAGGAAAGTATCTTCCAGATTATCCGTCGGGAATCCGGCGGCACGGGCGCTTGTTTTCAATTCCTCCTTTGTTCCTTCAAACAGCAGATGACCGTGATTCAGAATACCAATATCGTCAGCCATAAGTTCTACTTCAGGAAGCAAGTGAGAAGAAACCAATACCGTGCAGTCATATTTCTGCGGCAGGGAACGAATCAGGGTGCGTATCTCGTGAATACCAACCGGATCGAGTCCATTGGTCGGCTCGTCGAGAATCAGGATCGGCGGTCTGCCGATCAATGCGCCTGCCAAACCTAAACGCTGCTTCATACCAAGAGAATATTTCTTTGCAAGTCTTTTTCTAAATTCAGTTAAGCCGACAAGCTCCAGAGCGTCATCGACACTGCTTTTTGGAAGTCCAAGAATTTTCCGTATAATTTCAAGGTTTTCCTCTCCGCTCAGATTCCCGTAAAAGGCGGGTGCTTCAATAAATGAGCCAACTTCCTTCAAAATGGGAACTCGGTCTGAAGGGTATGTTTTTCCGTCAATATGAAAACTTCCTTCTGTCGGCTGCGTCAAACCGAGAAACATTTTCATCGTTGTGGATTTTCCCGCTCCGTTCGGACCTAAAAATCCATAAACGCTTCCCTTGCGAATATGGAGATTCAGATGAGATACTGCCGTGAAATCACCGTAGTTTTTCGTCAGATTTTGAGTTTCGATTATATTCATGTTGTGAAATCTCCTTTCCTTTGTTGTCTTTAGTATAAAGGCGCAACCTTGTGTCAACCTTCTCTCTACCTTACATTTACCTTACATTTGAACTGCACTGCGAAAATGCGGGAATGATATGCTATAATATAGGAAAAGGAGAATTGCATTATGGACTACGATTACTTAAAATACAAAAAAATCCTCATCGTAGATGATGAGGCTGATCTGCGTGAAATGGTAACATCTATTTTAGCGCAGGACGGTTTCAAAACAATCAGGACTGCCGGAACAGTAGCTGAAGCTCTGAAAATATGCAGGGACTGGGAGCCTGATCTTGCCATTCTCGATGTAATGCTGCCCGATGGGGACGGCTTTTCTTTGTTTGAACAAATGAGGACTTTTACCGAAGTCCCAGTTCTCTTTTTAACTGCCCGTGGAGAAGATGAGGACAAGCTGAAAGGATTGGGACTTGGTGCAGATGATTATATGGTAAAGCCGTTCCTGCCAAAAGAATTATCCCTGCGTATCGGAATCATTCTGCGGCGGTACTACAAAGGCGAAGATCCTATCGTCCAGCTTGCCGGAAGTCAAATTGACTTTGACCGTGCCGAAGTGATAAAAGAAAATGAACATTTCCCGCTGACTGCAAAAGAACACGATATACTGCTGGCGCTCTACCGCAATGCGGGAAGAATTGTAACCATCGATCAGCTCTGCGAAGCTGCGTGGGGAGATAATCCATACGGATATGAAAACTCGCTGATGGCGCATATCCGCAGAATCCGAGAGAAAATTGAAGCTAACCCGTCAAAGCCGGTATCCCTCATTACGGTAAAAGGCTTAGGCTACAAGTTAGTATTAGCGGGGAAATGATATGAAAGATATTACGAAACTCATCCGGCGGTTTGTAGGCATATTGCTGTTAAGCACAGTCTTGGTCATCGTCCTTAACATTATTATTCTTGCTGCTATTTCCGCAAGTCAAACTGCAAATGGCAGACCGTGGACGACTGCAAAAGAAACTGCTGAAGCTTTACAGGAAACAGAAACGGGATATATCTTATCCGGCGATATGACGGAGCGGTTAAGCGGGGAGAATGCGTGGGCAATCTATATAGATAATGACACATTAGAGGTAAAATGGCACACGGAAAATCTGCCGGATACCGTTCCTCTGCACTATACGATCTCCGACATTGCAAGTCTGACACGAGGATATATTGACGGATACCCTACCTATACGGGAGAATGTGAAAACGGATTGGTCGTTGTAGGCTACCCGAAAGACCGATATTGGAAACATATGTCTCCGAGCTGGGATTATGATTTCATCAAAAACGCCCCGTATACTGTCCTGATTGTAATCGGTGTGAATGTTTTTTTGATTTTCCTGATTTATATGATCGCTAATTCCAAGCTACTGAAATCCGTTAAACCGATTACAAACGGTATACAGGCGCTGCCTTCAGGCGAGCCTGTTTATGTCAGGGAAAAAGGACTTTTATCAGACCTTGCCGCTAAAATCAATCAAACATCGGATATTCTCCAAAAACAGAAGCGAAACCTGCAAAGAAAAGAAACAGCAAGAGCAAACTGGATTTCCGGAGTCTCTCACGATATTCGCACACCACTTTCTATGGTAATGGGATATGCCGGACAGATTGAGGACAATGAAAGCCTGCCGGAAAGCGAAAGGAAAAAGGCACGGATTATCCGTCAGCAAAGTACAAAAATGAAAAATCTCATCAATGACCTGAATCTTGCCTCGAAGTTAGAATATAATATGCAGCCGATCCATCCAGAGCCTGTCAATCTCGTAGCAATCGCAAGACAAAGCGTTGTTGACTTTATCAATTTAGATATGGAAGAAAAGTATCCGATAGAATGGAATACAGATGAAGCATTGACTGCCTGTGTCATAAATGGAGATAAAGAGTTGTTGCGGCGGGCAATCGGAAATCTGATTACAAATTCTCAAACGCACAATCCTGATGGCTGTACGATTTCAGTATGCGTCCGAAAAAGCGATACAGAATATAAAATCGTCGTAGAAGATAACGGCGTTGGCGTTACCGATGAAAAGTTAGAGAAACTCAGGACTACGCCCCACTATATGATGAGTGACAGCGGGACAACCGAGCCACGGCACGGCTTAGGGCTTTTGATTGTCGGACAGATCGTTTCCGCCCATAATGGTACAGTGTCTTTCGATCACGGCAAACAAGGTGGATTTGCCGTTACAATTTCTTTCCCTATTCCAAAGGATAGTCATACTCAATAAATGTTAAAAACCGTAGAGCTTCAATGAAAGCCCTACGGTTTTTTACTTCAGCAGATTGATTTCATCTTGCAAGTTCTTCAAAAATGTGCCTGCGTGAGCGCCGTCCATCTGCGTGTGATGGAACTGGAAAGAGAGAGACAGGTAATACCGAAGCCATTTCTTTTTGTATCTGCCCCAAATAATAAAGGGATTGTTGAAAATGCCGCTGTTCATACCAACAGCTCCGTCGATTTCCGTATCTATGATGGCGGAAGTGCCGATGACCATACTGTTTTCGGATAAGTCCCTGTCCTGACAGCTTGCAGCGACCTGTGTCGTATATTTCAGATACTCCTCGTTGAATTGATTTAACTCGGCTTTATAGGAAAGGTCGCAGGAGCTGACTTCGCCCTCTTTGTTTTTCACGATGGTATTGACTGCTATGGTGTCATACTGTATGAGCTTATCGCCAACCGGAAGGATGTAAAATTCCTTTACCCCTGCGGCAGCTCTGCCGATACAGTAATCCAGCAGCATATTAAATTTCAGGCTTCTTTTCTTACTGACCTTGATCAGATTGGTCACATCAAAGGTCTTAAAAAAAGTTACCATTGGATTGGGCGCTTTCGTCCAAAGCGCATACGCCGCAGCCCTTGTCGTATCTTTGGGATCCACTTCTTTTGGCATACTAACCTCCGCTTACTCAGCTTTCCGGATTGGATGGCGCACGACTGTTTTCAATCGGCTCACATCGCATTTTCTCGGATCGCTCAGACAGATTTCGTGATGGTATCTTGTATCCGTAATATCCAGTTCGTATCCATTCGCTTTCATATAGTCGTGCATTAAATCAACAGTGGCAGGCTCATCGTCATAAGAGCCGATGTGCATACACTGGACGCACATTCCCTCATCATAGGGGAAGAACTCAACCTTAGAAAAATCCTGTTTTTTCTTTTTCGTTGCCTCCTGAACTGCCCACTCAAAATCTTCCTTCGTTACGAAATCCGGCAGCCGGATCATAGAGATAAAGTGCATATTTTCTTTTCTTGCATAATCAAGTCCCTGCGTATTTTCCTGCCACCAAAGACCTTCAAGGGGCGGCACTACATACTCGAAAAATCCCTCGATTTTATGCGTCCCCTTGTAGCTCATCTTTATAGTAAAGGCTATTCCATATAACAAGCTGATTGAGCTTTTATACTCCCCGTTTTCCTCGTTAGGATTGCCTTTCCCCCGGACTGCAATGTAGTTCATTTTTGGAATCTCTATAATTCCGGGCTTGTTCTTCGGCATATAAAATTCCTTGTATTCTTTCTTGTAATCAAAAGCCATTTTCTTCCTCCATTTTGCAAATAGAATTTAGGTCAGCTACCATAATGTATTCCTCAGTCGTTTCTTTGACCGTTGTAAAGCCCGCTTTTCGATATAACTTCACTGCATAATTGTCCTTTTGAACAGATAAGGAAATCTTTGCATAACCAGCAGCTTTTTCTGCTAACAACATTTGTGTAAGCAACAAAGTTCCAATTCCCATACCTCTGTACGCTTTAAGAACAGACATTGCAAGGGAAGGCGTATTCTCATCAATATGTCCGTAGTCGTTCATAATCCTTGCCCATATTGCTCCTACAATATTTCCGTCAACTTCTACAATCAAAGCCTTATCGTGTTTGCTGTTTCCAAAATCTGCAATGTATACTTGCAATTCGGGACAAGTTATCACTGATTTAGGCGGCGCAGCCGTACCATCCGGAATATAAATTGCTTCGTACAAAAAATCACTGAGCAGACTATATTCTTCCTTTCGCATTTCCCTTATAGAGTAGCTCATATTTTACTCGTTCCTTTGTCAAAAAATAGCCTTACCGCATACAGGCATTAACAAATTTCATAGGTACATCCATTCGCTTTGCAACCTGTTCCGGCGTCATTCCACTATCCAAAAAGCGCTTGCATACGACCTTCATATTCTCTCCGACTTCGATAATATGCTTATCCGGATCATAGAAGCGAACGACTCGCTGCCCCCAAGAATGTTCCATAATCGGGTGGACATATTCAATATCATATTCCTTCAGCTTATCAGCAAACTTGTCAAAGTCATCTTCCTCAAAATAAAGCTCAAAGTTGTTGCCGCCAAAAGAAATGTCACTTGCACCAATAAATTCCTTATATGTTTCAGCCGTTTGCAGGGCTAAGCCACCTGTCAGTGTCTTATTTGCTCCAAAGTCCATAATGATATGAAGTCCAAAGACTTTTTTATAAAATTCAACTGATCTGTCTATATCGGTCACTACCAACATAGGATTTTTCAACTTCATTCTAATTTTCTCCAAAACACAGTATCGTTATTTCCGATTAGGCTTTCTTTTAATAGCCAACAGTTTCATATAGTCATCGAACTCATAAGTATCAGTCGGCTCAAACATTACCCATTTCCCGTCACGATAAGTTGTTGCTTCATCATATTGCCTGCAAACGGGATCAGAAAGAGTTTCCCTTATCTCCTCAAATTTTACTCTTTCATCTTTTCCAAAGATAATCATAAAACCAAGGCTATTCTTTTTCGCATATAGACTGCAAAGCGTTTTACCGCCTCTGCGGTACTTATATTCATAAACCCAGTTCTTACCGCCTGTATTCCATAGCCGTTCCATATCGTATTTTTCATCAATCGCTGAACACAGCTCTTGCCAGACTGCAAACAAAGGTTGTCCGAGCAACTCAGTCATAGTTGACTGAGTAGGAGTATTTTCAAGCATTGTGTTCCCTCCGCATAACAGTATTTGTTTATGACTTGTTCAGATAAGCACTTGCTAATTTATGTACCTGTTTTATTTCTTTTGACGATAAATCCCATTGCTTCAGTTCATTGGAAACCAGTTCAGGATATTTTTTGCTTATATCTTTCAAAGCATTTCCTATTGATTTTCGTACATACTCGCTTTCATCATCTTTGAGAGAAGATAAAAACTGTATTGCCATCTGCGGATGCTCCTTAAAATAAGGGCGGCTTGTCCAAATTCTCAATCCTTCTGATACAGCTCTCCTTGTATTAGCACAATCACTTTTTAGCCATTCCTTAATAACCGGAATCGCTGTTTCATATCCAATAATTTTGCAGTAATTATCAAATGCCATTGCAAGAATTTCCTGCACCTTCCAGCTTTTGTGCTGACTCACGGTATCTTTCAGAAATGATAATGCGCTTGTATTTTTGCAGGCTGCATATCCTACCAAGAAAACACCGACTTCCTGTATCTGAAAATTTTCCGACTGATATAATTCCAATCCCGTAGCAAAACATTCATCAAGCGAATGCTGCTTGTAATAATTTTCAGCTTCCTTTTTCACGAGTTTTAGACTATCTTTTTCAGGTATAACTTCTTTCAAATGTGCTATGAAATTTTCCATTATGTATATTACCCTTTCAAATTATCCAAAGCAGCCGGATTATTTTCGAGGATTGCCCCAACAGTCGGGCAGGTTTCTAAATCCGGGCAGTCTCCGCAGGTGGAAACACCTTTATTTAACGCACACTTCCGAATCCCGCACAGGCTATCACAAAATACCGTTTTTGCCCCATTCATACGGCAGCCTTCGCAGTTAATATGCTCTGGAAGAATCGGGGCGTTGTTTAACTCTGCCCACAGCTTCGCAGTTTTCTCCCGCAAAGCCTGATCGTCATTGACGGTCGCTATGTATGCGTCGCATTTTTCGCAGTCCAGTCCGCAGTATCCGATCATATCTTTCATAGGTTATACGCCTCCTGTCTATTATTCTTCATCATCAATTTCTCGCTCAAAGATCGAATACTTCCAGTCATCAGTTCCGGAAATCAAACGCCAACCCTGTTTTCCATATTCGTTGAGTTTCTCAATATACCGATCCAGCTTAATATGAACATTAAATGATGGCTCTGCGCTTAAATCAACTGTCATATACTCATACTTCTTCATAACAAACCGCCTTCCTATATATAAGTCTTTATGAAAAATTTTTCATTATATCCGCAACAAACTGTGTCTGCTGCTTTCTCAAATACGATTTCACAAAAGGCTTCAGCAGCCATTTCTTCGCTTTCACTTGTTCCGTAAAATCTATCTCTGTTTCATCGCCTTTGGCAGTGAAAATGCCAGTCCAATGACCTGTCATATTGCTGTTTTCCATATCAAATTCCCATCGTCTGTATGGCTTAACAAGCGTCACGGTAAAGGTCGTAGGGTAGCCGTTTTTGGTATATTCGATAAATTGCTTGTCGCTTATCGCTTCTGTTTTACTCAAGTCGCTTCTCCAAGCAGCGTAATTCTCCGTATTCAACACCAGCTCCCACACTTTTTGAAGTTCGCCGGGGATCAGCGCTTTTATATTTGAAACCGCCATTTTTGCTCTCTCCTTAAATCAGTCGTATTTCTCAATATGCACGGTGGCAATCGCCGACTGATTTGGCTCTCCGGTAACAAGGTCTTGCGGCGCAGGCACGAGCAGCATAAATCCGTCCTTGCCATATCTTAATTCATACCCTTGTGCATACGCTTCTTCCACAGAGATGTGCTGTACCTGTCCGATGACCATAGCCGTAATACCTGCACCGCTTAAATCCTGTATATCTTTCAGGGTACATTCCATCGTGAGAAACGCTTCGCTGATCGCAGGTGCGTGAATGGTTTTGGCGTTGGAAACAGTAAAGCCTCCTGCTGCAAATTCGTCATTGTCCCATTCATTCTGATGAATGGTATTTACCAACCTGTCATAACAGCTTATCGGGAGAAAATTAATGCAAAAGCATTTTTCTCTTTGGATATTGGCATAGGTGTGGGTATGCTGATACAGGTTGCCCATCACAGCGAAAAAAGCGGTCTTATCTCCGTGAAAGCAACTCCACGAATGAAAGCACACATTCGGTTTCCCGTTCTCTTTCCAAGTCGTGACAGCAAAGAGAACGGTCGGTATTCCTGCTGTTACTTCAAAGTGAGAGAACAGCTCAAATTCTTCCGGATAGGCTGGCTTAAAATACTGGGGAAAATCCTTTTCAATCTCGATCTTCATCATTATGCCTTTCTCTAACCTGAGTAGATTACGACTCATTTGGGATAAAGTATAAGGAATAGCCATCTATATTGATTGGTAGTGTTGGAATCTCTGAGCCATCATAGTATTCCGTAGGAGCTACGGTAGCATAGCCGTTTACTCCGTCAATGATAATCTCGTAGTCCGTTCCCTTCGGCGTTTTCTGCATTACCTCATAAGTTCCGTTATATGTCTTGCCGTTTGTGGTATCCGTTATCGTGATTTCTCCATCTTTAGCAGTCAAAGTCATATCCACGATTTCAGCGTCAGGATACAGCTCGTCGGCTTCTCCTACGGCAACCACAAGTTCATCCTGATATTGGGCAGATTCCGTATCATTGCTCATAACCGTTCTCATTTCCCACTCATAATCTTCAATCTTCACGACATCAGCATTGCAGGCAGAGAGAGCGAATACGATGAATGACATCAAAAACACAGATAAAATCTTTTTCATTTCAAACAGCCTCCATATACCGTCACAGCTTCTCTACATCTTCCACATAGATGGAGACTTCGCCACACTTCGGACAGATTGCCACCTTCGGCTTGCCGATCCTGCCGCCGAACAGCTTGTTTTCGTCCGATGACATTATAATTCCGTATCCTGCGCCTTCTACCTTGATGGCGCAGTTTTCTTTCATTTCCGTTCCACATCTGAGACACTTTCTCATAAATAAATCCTCCGTTTCTTTTTATGGATTTCCGGCAGTAAAGCCGCCCCGTTATGTTCTAAGTCTAAAGGTTTTCGGCGCAAGGCGGTATACCAAAATGCTGGCGACAATGCTGTAAAGCACACAGAATACGATAGTCATTATTCCAAATATCATAATCGGCATACGCAGCCGCATAAGGGCAAAGCAGATGACATAGGTTACTGACAAAACGATCCGGTATGTGCCGCTTTTCAGCTCCGTCCCTGCGTTATAAGGCTGGAGCAGATAGTAAATCGTCAGGTAATGAATCGAGAAAAACAGGCTCATACACAGGATGGAAACAACCAGCACTACATAGTTCAGCGGATTGTCCGTCCCTCCGGTGGCAAACAGGATCAGCGCCAGTCCGATACCGATCACGAGCGCCGGAACAGCGTTGATTTTCATAATCTCACGCAGGCGAATCTGAAACAGCCGCAGGATAAAGCTCGGCTGCTTATAAAACGAATAGGTCAGCAGGCTGTGATCGCAGTTCATAAAAAGCGCCTGTGTAAAGTTCGTGCCACGGTTGATAGCGTACATTATAAATACAAAGTATGGAAGCCAAGTCATCACGATTTCGTTAATGACGGTTTTTTCTTCGGGCAGCAGATAGACGCCTGCCAGCACGGCGGCGACAAGGAAAGCGCACACATAGGAAATCTTCTTTGTCGAGTTCCAGAGTATCTTTTTATGCCTTTTGATAAACAGCTCATTCAGATACTCGAAGCCCTTGCGGTTGCTGCTAATGGAAGTATCTGCGGATATTTTCTTTTCATTTGCCTGTTTGATAAGCTTTGTCTGTGCCGTGCTGTCCATCTGATTGGTCAATCCGGCTAATAATTCCTTGTTGATTGCGTAATAATCACGGAAGGTAGTGAGCCTTGTGATACTTGCCATACCAAGGGGAATACACGCTAAAAATATAACCATTGGTACGACCGCAGGCAAAGCAAAACCAAAGGCGGGCGGAGCATAGGCTGCGGCTAAAAGCAGGGCGATACAGCACCACACATATTTGGACAGCTTATTTTCGTTGTAGCCAAATCCCCTTTTCTCATAATCCCACAGGGTAACAGCCGCCGCAAACAGCTTCATACCCGCTATGCAAAGGGGCAGGAGCAGACAAAACCACAAAGGTACGCCTCTGTCCATACCGAACAGAATCGTAAAGGGCAAAAAGCCCACAACGACCTTCAGGATGGAGTAGAAATAGTTTACAAGCGTATATTCTCGTGCGTCCATTTTCATCAGGATCATCGCATAATATTTATCCTTTGTCGGATTGAAAAGGTGTGTGTTTACAAAGCTGCCGATTACCGTGAGAATCAGCAGGATATGCAGGAACACCTCATTCTCCGGCAGTCCGTTATAAAGGATACCGATACCGCATACCATCGTGATAAAGTAAAGGAACTTGCCGAGGAATACAGAAACGATTTCCCACAGCACGGACAAAATGTTTGCAAAGATTTTCAGCCCCTTTACCTGATACAGCGTTGCCGGAAGCAGCCGCTTTACGAGCGGTATCTGCTTTAAGGAAAACAGGACACCGTTGACACGGTATGTATTTTTCAGGGAAAAAGATATTTTAAGCGTCTTATTCATTTCCTTCCTCCCTGAGTGCCGCAATGATTTTATCCTTAAATTCCCTGCTGTCCAGATCGGTTTTCTCCACGACCTCCAGTTCGCCGTGATTAAGCAGCACAATCTCATCGCAGAGGTCAAGCGCCAAATCCATAATATGAGTGGAGAAAATGGTAATGCGGTCTTGTTTCAGTGAACGGAGCAGTTGTTTCATTTCTTCCGCCACAACCACATCAAGGGATGTCAAAGGCTCGTCGAGCAGCAGGATATTCGGCTGAGCGATGATATTGATGAGCATTTGCATTTTGTTTTTCATACCGTGGGAGTAGTCCTTGAGCAGTTTATCCCTGTCCTCCGGCTCAATACTCATATAATCGAAATACTCGTCAATGCTTTTCGGATTATTGATAGACTTCTCGTTGATGTCCATAAAGAATTTCAAAAACTCCCTGCCTGTAAGAAACTCCGGCACGGTCGGGGTAGAGAGTACATATCCGATGTCCTCTGCGGACACCTCACGGCGGACGCCGTTTTCATCTTCTATATAGAAATTGCCGCTATCCGCCTTCAAATCCCTGTTCAGGCAGTTAAACAGCGTTGTTTTTCCAGCGCCGTTTCTGCCGAGCAGCCCATAAATTTTCCCTTCATCAAAAGTAAAATCAATATCTCTGAGAACTTCCTTTTTCTCAAAGCTTTTTGACAAATGCTCAATTACAAATTTCATAATATCCTCCGTCACATCTTATGCTGGTAATATGCCATCAAAATAAAATCAAGGATTGTTTTAAGCAGGAAAGCGCCTACAAGAGTAAGAACAATCCATAGTGGTGCGTCGAAAAAAATACATACCCAAGCGCCTGCCATCAGCAGCCAGTGCAGTATCTCGCCGGATATTGCCTGTGCTTTGCTTCGAATGAGCTGATTGCGCTCGTCTTTTTCTTCAATTTCATTGATTTTCATCAAATCAGGATTTTTTGCGCCCCACAGACCGACACACCATTTCGCAATCCCATAGCCGAACAATCCGGCACCTATCCCGATCATCGCTCCGCTTTGCGAATCACTTAAATAGTCCTGTAAAAGAAACTTTGCGATCAGAGCTAAAGCAATGCCGATAATACCGATTGCAAGATACATTCCGGTTTTCTTTTTCATTGCTTTCCCTCCTCGTAAATAAAAATATCTTCAATACTCATATTAAAATACCGTGCAAGCTTAAACGCCAATATAATCGAAGGATTATATCGTCCGTTTTCCAACGAGCCGATAGTCTGCCGAGATACTTCCAGTGCGGCAGCCAGTTCTTCCTGCTTGATTCCCCGTTCTTTCCGGATTTCCTCTAAACGGTTTTTCACGGTGCGCCTCCTTTCTATGGAAAGCCAGCTTTCCATATCTCTATTATAGCAAAGAGGGCACAAATGTCAAGTATACTTTCCATTCGGAGATGAACTTTTTTCAATCTTCCCATTCTTCACATCTATTGAGCAGCTAAGTTTATCACTTGCACATTGTTTTGCCGAGCATAATTTACCGTATATGCAGTCCCGCCTTTCTCCTGTGTTAAATAGGCTATGCAGACACTGCTGCCATTTACCAAATGGCGGTTTCTTTTGAACATACAGCCCCGAAAATAGTCGTGAGAAGTATATACTACCTTATCCGCCTGACTTTTGATCTCCTCATAAACCGCTATATCATCTTTGCTCCAGCCTTTTGTCTGTGTGGTACACGGAAGGACTAAAATCAGCTTGATATGTGAATATCGCTTTCTCAAGGATAAAACGCATTGAGCAGCCAGCGTATCAAAGCCCAATGCGCCGCCTGCGCCAAAGTACATATATCCTTCTTCTATCAGTCGAAGCAAGGTGTTTTTTAACCGCTGAGAGAGTTCCGGTATGCTCTCCGGCGGTATTTTTCTATGTCCGGTAAAGCAAGCCGTTTTTCCCCTCATTAAAGTTCACCAGCCAGTTCAAAGCCTAAAAGCACAAAAAATCTAATTATAATACTCATAGTATATCAAAGTCAACAATAAATATCAATAGTCTGTGGAACTACGGAAACAATATTTATAGACTATGAATGGAGGCTGGAACTATGAGTGAAATTGCAAAAACAATCGGACAGCGTGTCCGCAATTATAGAATTGATAAGGGATTGAGCCAAGAGAAGCTTGCTGAGTTATCCGGTTGCCACCCTACTTATATCGGGCAAGTGGAACGAGGGGAAAAGAACGCTACTCTTGAAAGTATTGAAAAGATTGCTTCAGCTATGAATATCTCGCTTGCTCAGCTTTTTGAGAAGATAGGCGAAAGCAGCACCGACAGCTATCCTATGAAATGTTACGAGCTGGTCGCAGCAAAAAGTAAATCCGAGCAAGAACATTTATATAAGATGTTAGTTGAAATGGATAAATATAAAAATCAATAAAAGCGGGAAAAAATACGGTGTTACCCCAAATGGGTAGCACCGTATTTTTGTTTCATCATAAACTATTTCCATAATCAAAATATTCTAAAAACTACAATTTTTTATGTATTGGAATTTATACCGTTTTTTACGGAAACCCCATAACGGAGCGTTTTGTAAATCGTCACACCAATCTCAAACAGAGTAATAACAACAATAAACGCAAGCAGTCCATTGGATACCATATCAGCGTTCCAGTAAGTGAAAAAGTTTGCGCTTGAATCTGCATTAGCACCCAACGCCTGTTCAATCTCAAGTACAAAATTCGGATTCCAGATAGGTAAAACTTTCAGCACAATGGCGCTTAACACAATCTGAATTACCCCACACAAAATATTGCTGATCATTACCAGCTTACAATAAACGCCGATGATCAGACGCAAAATCTCATCTATAAGACCAATCAGCAGACTGATTACAAAGACAGGCAGAACAATTCCCCATTGTTCCAAATTGAAAACGGGTACGGTTGTTATGGCTTCGCCTTCCGTAAAAATCGCAGCAAAGAAATGAGGGGCAAAAATTAGCAATACACTGAAAATAACGATAAACACAATGCCCACAATACTATCTCCACGACTTATAATTGCTTTTTTATCCGGTACAGGCTCCAAAATCTTTGGCGTCCATCTGGCGGATGGAATTTTTCGTTCTTCAGACAGGCTTTCTACTGACCATTTCTCTGCCTTCTTCATTTCGATCTGAATCTTTTTCCGCTCCATAATGGCAAAAGTCAAGGTTACTGCACCGAAAGCGGATATGCAGGACAGCATAGCGTCGGTAATTCCGACGATCAATCCGTCCACAATAGCTCGAATAATAACAGAGGCGGCGTTCTGCGAAGTGATTGCGGGTATTTCTCCTATCGCATTTATCAGCGAAATAATCAAAATTGGTACGGCAGCACAGATTAAGACAACTTTTACAAACCACAAATAAGTGTCAAAATATTCAGGTCCAATCAAATATTTCTGTTCGTTTTGATATTGCTTTGCAAATTCAGCAGGATCGCCAAGTTCAGTCAGCACTTCTTCCATAGAGCCTCTATCAGCATACATATCACTGATCAGTTCTTCCAACTCCATACGAACTTCCTCTCGTTGTGCTTTGGGAAGCCGACGAATTACCTGATAAATATATCGATCCATATAATCTTTCTCATTCGGTGTCATGCTTCTTCCTCCTCTAATAACCTTTCGATTCCGACAGACAGATTCTTCCAATATATTTTCATCTTTTCATAGACCTGTGTTCCATACTCTGTTCGTTGATAATACTTTCTCGGCTTTGTTCCGCTGGTTTCCCACTTGCTTTCTAAAAGCTGCTGACTCTCCAGACGCCGAAGCAGCGGATAAAGGGTATTGGGATCAATGGCAACGCCTTTTTCTTCCAAGCTCTGCACCAAAGCATAACCGTATTTCGGCTTATTCATCTGACTGAGTACACTAATTGTCAATGTCCCTCTGCGAAGTTCCAAAAGCAAAGTAGATAATAAATCTTTTTCTTCTCCCATCAGCGTTACCTCCTGATGTTATTATACTGTATGTCATACTGTATTGTCAATACAAAAATGAAGTGCATTCAAAAATATACGCCTATCTCAGATTCAGTTCGTTTATATGTAATCAAGCCGCCTGCATTTAAGCAAGCGGCTCGTTTTTTGCATTCCGATCAATAGGCAGGCGCACCGTAGCCGAGTATCTCATAATACCCAACCGGATAGCTGTTCTGACGAACAGAATCCCCAGAGTTTCCCTCGACCGTGTAAACCCTGCCATTTTCCACCTTTTGAACGATACCTGTATGGTCGGATAGTCCGTCCTGTCCGCCACTCGCCCAATCGAAGAAGATAATCATACCCGGCGTAGGCTCTGCGCTGTTATCCAGCCATTGCCCTCTGTCCTTAAACCATTGTACGCCGTTGACGCAGCCTGCGTATTTCGGAATTACGCCAGCGTCGATATACCCGCACTCGTTAGCGCACCACGAAACGAAGCAAGCGCACCACTCGACACGGGAATTAAAACCGTACCAAGACCAGTACGGATCGCCGCCCATCGTCCCGATTTGGGAAAGCGCAACGGTTACGATCTGATCGTCTGTACCCGTAATCCCGTAAAGTACCTGCGACCACAGCGAATTATTTTCATCGGCAAGCAGCTCTGCGAGATACTCTTTCTGTTCCTCGTTAAATCCATACTGCGCCGCCATCTCATCGGCGGTCTTATGGCTGACCGTGATATACAGATAAGTTTGCGTGACTGTGCTTTCCGTCTCCACGATATTTCCGTGACCGTCATCGGTTTCAGTAATGACCGTCTCCGTTTTGGTGTCGGTGCTGGATCTTATTTCGTTCATCTCCCAAAAGATGTCCGTGAGAAGCTGCTTTTTCGATTCGTCCATCGTCGCAACCTCTTGGGGATTATCCGGATCGGTGTTGACTTTGACGGAATACACCGCAAGCACCTCTTTCCAAACGGCACGGCTGCCGCTCATTTCAAGGACATCATAAGATACCGAGGTTTTTTCGTCCTGCAATTTGGTATCGTATTCTATATTGATCTCCTGCACAACGGTCTGCATACTCATTCCAGTCCCAGAATCTTCGCCTGAGAAAAAGATACCGAACACGGAGCCGATAATCATACCGATCAGGCAAATCACGATAATGACCAAAACCGCTATCCAGCCGCCTGCGGCGATTGCGGCGATCAACGCTTTTGTTCCGGCGATAATCGCCTTGACCGCAAGCGCTATCGCTTTTGCGATTGCTTTCGCCGTAACAACGGCGGCACGAGCCGCCGCCCGTGCCGCCTGAACTGCTCTTTGAGAAGCCTTGACCGTAGCCTGCGCCGTTTTCTGCGCCGCCTTTGCGGTACGCTGCGCTGTCTTGACGGTCGTTTTAGCGGTGCGCTCTGCGGTTTTTACCGTTTTCTGCGCTGTTTTCGCCGAGCCTTTCCCGACCGTCTTAATCGTCTTTTTTCCTGCGGAACGGGCAGACTCTTTTACTGCCTTCTTCGGCTGTTCCACCGCCTTGATACTCTGACCGACGCTTTTTCGTGGAGCTGCCGCCTGCGCCTGTTTTTGAAGCGACTGCGCCGCCCGTTTTTCCTTGAATTTCTGAATACCGTCCTTTGCTTTGACGATATTCTGCTTTGTCGCCTGAACGCCCTTGCGCCCCTGCTTATCAAATTGGTGTACGGCTTCGTGAGAAACTCGGTCGATACCGCTTTCCAAACGGTTGGAAGCGTATTCCTCCGCACTGCTTTCAGGGACATCAACGGAGTGTTCCGCTTTTTCTTTGGTCTGGATAAAGGCGGATTTCATACGCTCGGCGGCAACCGCCGATTTATCAATCGTTTTTATCGTGCCTTTCGCTATATCCCTTGTCTTAATATCCGGCATAGAAAACCTCCTTTCCAAGCGCCCGTGGACGCTTTGAAGTAAAAAAAGAGGGGAAAAGGTATCAACACCTTGCCCCTCAAAGTGCGAGGGCTGAAAAGCCGCTTAAATCAAGGACTTTTTACCCTCTATTTTTCGATTCTGTGCGCCTTTTTCTTGCGTACTCTGCCTGCTGCCTTTTGTATTCGATACCGGCGCATTTCTCACAATACTTTTTCCTGTTGCCACGCTTGATAATGGGAGCGCCGCAGAAAACGCACCTGTCAGGGTGCATTCCAAGTATCTCCGCTTCCAACGCCGGATCTGCCGGAAGCACCGCATTGCGGAAATACCTGCATAAAAGCGAGTAGGAGATACTCTGTACGCAGACGCAGCCTTCCCCCTCATCAAGAAGCAGACAGTTCCCGTCATCATAATTGGCGCACAGCTTCTTTATCAGGGCATTAGCTCGGTATCTCTGCCGCCCCGTCATTTGCGGGAGCATTTGCACCACTGCTTTCTGTTACTTTTTTCGCCACAACGACAATCCTTCCGTTTGTACGGGAGTATTCACAGGTGGAAAGCGTTATCAGCTTGTCGCCGTACTCCGCCGATACGCCCGTGTCGTAAAGGGAAAGCTCCTTGCACTTATCAATATAAGCGTCAAACTCCTCCGGCGACTGAGCGTCCGTAAAGCGGTAATATTTGAAGGCTTCAGGGCTGTCGGTGTAGACAACGGTTTTGAAAACCGCAAGGATTTCATACTCATTTTTCTCTGTCAGGGTGTGAAAGGCAATCGTTTTATGTCCCCGCCAGAAATCCTCGTCCTTGAATTTTTCAAGGTCGGCGAACATCGAGCCGTTGTTCATATGATGACCGTAGATCACTAAATTGTCCGAGGGCTTTAAAACATCGCAGTCCTCCTGCACATACGGGCAGCCGTAAGAACTGTATTCTTTATCAAATCCACGCTTCAAATAGTAGTTCGGATTATCAACCGTCTGCATAACGGGATAATTGATATTCGTATCCTCCATGCAAATCCAGCCGACCAAATCATTGTTTTGACGGTACAGCTCGGTAAGCTCCGGCAGTATCGTCTTATCTTCCGAATAGATGATCGGCTCGACAGGCTCGGTTTCGCTGTCCTCTACGAGCTGTACGAGAGAATCGTACATCTGCTCCTGATGTTCCGCCTCCCTGTAATGGTCGATAATGAAATAGCTGCTGACGCCGAGCAGGACGGTAAACGCTGCCATCAACGCAATACAAATCTTTTTTCTCATTGCCATATCCTTTCTGAAACAAGGGGCGGGAGCTTATGCGCTCTCGCCCGGTTTGGTTGTCATCAGCTTATACAGCTTCGTATTTTTCGGGAATTTATTTGCGAACGGTACAAGGGAGCTGCCCACCTTGATAAGCCCGTGTCCGGCTTCCACATTCGTAATATACGACATCTGAAGGTCGGAGATATTTAAGAGCTTCGCCAGCTCCAGCCTGTCCGTGGAAGCCTGATTGAGCATAATGATAAATTCGGAGTTTGCGAGCATTGTCCTTGCCGTATGGCTCTGCAAAAGGTCGTCCACATTCTGCGTAATACCCGTAGCATAAGCACCGTATTTACGCACACGCTTCCAAAGGGTAAAAAGGAAGTTAGCGGAATACTCGTGCTGGAACAGCAGATAAATCTCATCAATGAAGATGAAGGTATTTCTGCCTTTCGCCCTGTTCTGCGTAATGCGGTTTAAGATGGAGTCGAGAACGACCAGCATACCGATAGGCATAAGCTGTTTGCCGAGGTCTAAAATGTCATAGCAGATCAGGCGGTTATTGGTATCCACATTCGTATGCTTCGCAAAGGTGTTCAAGCTGCCGCTTGTAAACAGCTCGATGGCAAGGGCGATTTCCTGCGCCTCCGGCTCATCTTGTTTAAGAAGCTCCTCCCTGAAATCCTGCAAGGTCGGCACTTCGCCCTGATAGTTATTCTGCTGATAGGTGCGGTACACGCTGGCGGTGCAGCGGTCGATAATGGATTTCTGCTTTGCGCCGAGGTTACTGCCGCCGATGAGCTGCTCGCACAGGGACATAATAAACTCCGACTTCAAAATAACCGGATTCGCCCCGTCGCCGTATTCCTTCGTCATATCCATAGCGTTGATATGATTTTGAGAAGTAGCGGAGATATGGATAACCTCTCCGCCGAGCGCCTTCACAAGCTGTGAATATTCCCGCTCCGGATCAATGATGATAACATCGGAATCCGAGGAAAGAATCACATTCTCGATCTCGCCCTTTGCGGCAAAGGACTTACCGCCGCCCGATACGCCGAGAATAAAGGAATTACCATTGAGAAGCTGCTTGCGGTCGGCGATAATCATATTTTTGCTAATCACATTCTGCCCGTAGTAGATACCATTCTCGTGAAAAATATCCTGCACTCGAAACGGGATAAACACGGCAAGGCTTTCGGTCGTAAGGGTACGGAAGGTATCAATCTTCCGCACGCCAAACGGCATAACCGTATTCAGCCCGTCCACCTGCTGAAATTTCAACACGCCGAACTGACAAAGGTGCTTTCTCGCCGTGGTAAGCAGCGCTTCCGTGTCGTTATCAAGCTGTTCTTTGGAATCCGCCGTATGCACAAAGGTAATCACGGCAAACATCATTCTCTGATCCCTCGTCGTTAAATCATCGAGAAATTCTTTCATTTCCTTTTTCTGCTGTTCCATATCGTAAGGGACAGTCGCCGAAAAGTTATTGTTGGAGTTCTGCCGCCTCTGCCAGTTGGTAATATTCGTCTCAACGCCAAGCAGACGGTTTTCCGCTTCCCGTACCGCTTCGTCTGTCGGCACGGGAACGACATCAATCGACATCATCAGATTGCGGTTGAGATCTGTCAGCTCCGCCACCATACTGTCCTTGATATAGGAAGCATACTCACGCAAAAAAAGGACTCTCCCATAACGGTCGCCCATTTTGAAGTAGTCCTTTTCAAATTCCATTGAATCAGGGCAGATATAGTCCTTGAAGCTGTGTCCCTTTTTGCGGGTTTCCTTTATATCAAAGTGGAAAGAGGATTCCTCGCCCACACGGTAAAAGTCGTGGAAGATACGCAGCCTTTCATCGGTTTCCAGCTCCACGCACTTGCTGCCGAGCCTGCCGAAGTGAGCGATCAAGTCAGCGCCCACACGGGCAAAATAATTCCTTGCGTCCTCAATATTCTTCTTGTTGACGGAAATCGTCATATACTTATCCTGCACGATGGCGTTTGCGCCTGTGGCTTTTTCCAAAAGGATTTTATTATACTCCTCACGGTATTCATCAAGGCTGTCGCCTTTCATCGGAATAAGAATGTTGTTCTCAAAGTCCAGCCGATTTAAACGGCGGTTGTTGATTGTGATTTTTGTCGTTGCTCCGGAGTCGAGGGAATTGAGCAGTTCCGAGTATTCAAGGAACATTGCTTCCTTGTCCTCACGGCTGGCAACAGCGTAGTTAATATCGGAAAATTTATAGGTCTTGGAAAACTTGTCTTTCCCAATCTGAAAGATACCGTCATCATAAATGGCGGTAATGGGGATCACATCCTGAACGCCCTTCGGCACGACAAACTTTTCCTTTTCCTGTTTGCGGAGATTGGTAAGTGTTTTAATCATTCGATTTCATAGCCTCCTTTGCTTTTGCTTCGATACTCGGCTTGAACAGCTCATAGTAGGTATTCGTTGAACGGAAAGAGAGCTTCTTCGGCATTAAAAACTCCGACTTAATCCACGCATAAATGAATTTCTCAGCGGTCATTCCGTTGTATTTGACAAAACCAAGAGCCGCAAAGGGTGCGGCTCCCAAAATGCACATCCACGATACGGTTTCCGTGCCGACATAGGGCTTGAGCAAAAAATAAATGCCCACCGCCACCACGCAGGCACAGGCAGAAAAAATGAACTGCCGCAGTGACAGTCCGAAAAACATCGCTTCTGTGTAATTCCTGATTTCTCTGTTGATTTTGACTTCCATTTAGGAACTCCTTTCTTTCATTTTTTTCGCCTGCCGGATTTCATCGGCGCAGACGCACTCGTCCGAAAGACAAGTAACTTTGCCTTTCCGCCGCCCTCCGTAATACAGGCAGTATCTGCAATCGCAGTCCTCAAGGGTGTAGCCCTTGAATTTGTTGTATATTCGTTTCATTCTGTTCTCCTTAAAGTCCCATCATCTCACGGATAATCCGGTCACTCATTCGCACTGCACCGACCAAGACAAGCATATTAAAGAGCAGCTCGCCGATATATGACCAAACCTGCGTGACTGCCGCCGCATTGGGATCGACCACAGGCGGGGAAGAAGCGAACAGGGAGAAGATAATGCAGGCTAAAACGATCACCGCACCTTCAAGGCACACGGCGCAGTAGCTTTTGATAAACGATTTACCTACATTCTGACTCGGCTCTCCCGCAAAAGTAGAAAGCGGAATCGGGGCAAGCGCCGTATACATATATAACTTAAAAAATCTCCCGTACACCGTCATAATGAGCAGGAATGACATAACCGTAATGAACAAGCCGCCAATGAGCGTAACCGCCCAAAGCGGAATTGACTCGAAAAAGCCGCAGCTTTCTATGGTGTCAATCATTTCCTGCGGCAGAGTGGTCTGCTGTGCGGAAGTAAAGCCTGCGGCGGTCATAATCGTGCCGATTGTACCCTGTACGATATTGAACAGGGCAAGCATTAGCTCCATACCGTAAGTGATACCCGCCTTTGCAAGCGCAAATCGGATAAAGAGCTTGACAGCGTGTTCCGGTTTCTTGACATCGGCAAAGCTGCCGCAGGTTTTGACCACGCCAACCACAAAGAACAGCACTAAAAGCGCAAACCCGATTGCCTGCACCGCACCGTGGATGTCCACGATAACCGTCCATATTCCGCCGCCTTTGAAGCTCTGCGGCGTAGTCGTAATAAGCTGCCATATCTCAGCGAGTTTTTCATTCCAAGTTTCGAGGGCGTTCTGGAGATTCTGAACTACCCAGTTATCACTCAATTTCGTAGCACCTCCTTATAAAGAAAAATGGGGCGTCCCTGAATTGTTTTTCAGGAACGCCCCTGAGCGTCGTTTGCGTAAAGGTTAGCCCGTAATCAGAGTGAGGATTTCTTTAGCGAAAGTAATGATGACGCCGCCCGCCAGCGTCAGAAATCCGTTCGCACGCTGCGAAGGATCGTGGGATTTCAGGGAAAGACCTACCTGAACGATACCAAAGCCGAGCAGGATCAGACCAATCGCACGGATAAAGCCGAAAATGAAATCGGACAGGTTATTGACAACGGTAAGCGGATCGCTTGCGGCAAAAGCCGTTGTAGACATCGCAAAAACAGCGGTCACGCTCAAAACCGCAGCACAGTAATAACGAAAGCCTTTCTTTACCTTTCCGGTCATCGGCAGTTTGCGGGTTTCTTTCTTCTGAGTCTTATGAAAAATGTTCATTCTATTTTCCTCCAATCAATTTGTTAAGTTTTCAAAGTCCTCATCGGACAACAGCTCGTAAGTCGTTTCCGAAAGCTCCATTTCGGGAACGCTGTCGAGATCAACATACAGGGTTTCAATGGTCGCCACATTTTTTGTGACTTCGCCGTGCTGATACACGCCGCCTTTCCCGTCTGCGGTATACGCCACATTCGGGTGCTTCAAAATGGCGTACTTCAAATCCATTACCGGAAGCTCGCCACGGATAAACAAAATGGCGTAGCGGTTGTCGAGCATTCTCACTTCGTCAGGGGTAAGCAGCTCACGACCGGAAATCTGATAATTGGTCGAGTAGCTTCCGCTCCGTCCTTCGCTTTTCCCGTAGGTGTTGGTATCAATCGTTTCCTTGCCTAAAAGCTCGGACACATACTTGTGCGTACTCTGTTCATTGCCGCCGAGATAGAGAAATTCATCGCAGTTGCCTACAATGGATTCCCATTGTTTCTCAAACAACGCCTTTAACTGCGCCAGATTTTGCAGGATAATGGATACCGACACGCCTCTTGAACGCATAACGGAAAGTATCTTGTCAAAATCGTCGGGCAGGCTCACATTTGCAAACTCGTCCATAAGAAAATGGACGGGTATCGGCAGGCTGCCGCCGTGGATATGGTCGGCAGAATAAAAAAGCTGCTGGAAAAGCTGCGTGTAAAGGATACTGACGAGGAAATTAAAGCTCGAATCGTTATCCGGTATCAGCGCAAACAGCGCCGTTTTCTTCTCGCCCATTGAAGCAAGGTCAAGCTCATCGGCGGAAGTCAGCGCCGCTAAGCTTTCAAGATTGAATTTCTCCAATCTTGCGGCAAGGGTAATCTGAATGGATTTGAGCGTCTTTGCCGAGCCGGAGTGGTAGGAACGGTAGTATTTCAGGGCGATATGGTCGGGATTATCCATTTCCAAATCGGCGAAAAGATTGTCGAGGGGAGAAGGGCGATTGTCCTCCTCGTCCTCAATCGCCGCCGCCCTGAGCATTTCCATTACCATAGCGAAATTCTGCTCCTCCTCCGGCGCTTCGTAGTGCAGATAAAAAATAAGGGCGAGTAGAAGCATACTCGCCGCAGTGTCCCAAAAAGGATCGTTGGATTGAGAGCCTTTCGGGGTGGTACTCTTAAAAAGGTTGGTCACGAGGCGCTGAATATCGTTGTCGTTTCTGAGATAGACAAACGGGTTGTAACAATGGCTTTTCTCCATTGAAATCAAGTCCAGCACCTTGATCTCATAGCCTGCTTTTTCAAGCAGATTGCCGACATCACGCAGAATTTCCCCTTTTGGATCTAAAATTACCTGAGAGGAATTGCTTGTCTGCATTAAATTCGGCTTGCAATAGAATCTTGTCTTGCCTGCGCCGGAGCCGCCGCACACCAGAGTATTCAGATTCCTCCGGTGTTTTTTCGCATTGAGTCCGATTCGGACATTCTGCGTCATCAGCTTATTTTCCGATGGCGGGCTTTGACGGTACTTTTTATCAATGGCTTTTGCGCTGCCCCATTTCGCTGAGCCGTGTTCCTCACGCCTTCGGTAATTCCTCCGTGTGGATAGATAAATCCCAATCCCCATTCCGTAGAGCAAAAGCAAAACGAGGACAGTTTTTAAGCTGTCCCCGCAAAGCTCGATATGGAACGGATCATTGAATACCGCCAAAAGGCTCGGCAGTATCTCCGGCAGACCGCCCTTGACGGACGGCGCTATCAATAAGCCGAGCCACACAACGGGAAGAATCCCGATTACCGCAAGGATAATCGCAGACTGCCTGCTGCTATCTCGATTCACGGCAGGATTCCTTTTCTACCACTTTGAACTTGCGTCTTGGGGCGTGACCGATTTTGATAATCAGTTCGTCAACAGCGTCGGTGGACTTGCCCTCTTTTTTGAGGTCGGTCTTTTTATCGTTCAGCGAACGGATCACAACGCCGTGTTCATAATCGTCCAAAGCGATATGGTAGAGTTCTTCTTTCATCACAGCTACCTCCGGTTATCTCTCCTGTTCCTTTGAGCGTTCCGCCCTCTGACGGTACAGCTCATCGGAAACACGGGCGGTAATTTCCTTAAACGCCTTCTGCGTCTTGCCGAGTTCAGCTTTGATGTCTTTCGGCTCTTTATTTTTCAATTCATCGGGGATACGGTCAATCGCAAAGTTCTGCGTATCGACGCCGTATTTCTTACAGAGCATATATCCAATGCACACCGCCTGAAATCCCATATCCCTGCGGCTGTATACCTCGCTGTTCATAGAAAGCTCGGCGTGACCGAGTTCCTGAGCGACGCACTGGCAGAGGGCAACGCTGTCGCCGATGTCCCGCTTCACATAAAGCGTCTGATCTTCATTTTTATAAAAAGCGCCCATATCGGGATAGGGCAGCTCACTGGTGCTTTCAATATTGATCGGGGCGCTGTCGAGCATAACCGCCACCAGCTTTCTCGGATCACGGTTAGCGGTCGGGGCGGCAGGGCGCTTGCCGTTGGTCTGTGAAACATCCAGCACTCTTTTCAAATTGAAATCAATGCCGATTGTCCCGTCCTTCTTGGTGTACTCGTAGGGATCAAGGATAATAAAGGTCTTGAAGCCTTTATTGACCTTTACGCCCTCAGCCGCCCAATCGTCAAATTCCTTGATCTGGCTTGCCTGCGGGAACTGCTTATACATCAGCAGCGCATTGTTCGCCGTGTACCTGTCCATACGGCTCTGCACATCAAGGTAGGCTTTGAATTTTTCCGGCGACTGCACCACTTCCGAAGCGGTATTGTCGAGCAGTTGATAAATGGCTTCTTTCTCCGCCTTTTTCTTGGCGGCGTATTCCTCCGGCGAAAGTCTCGGCGGTCTTGCGCCGCTGCTTTGCTTATTCTTAAAATCGTTGGTCATATCTTTTTACCTCTCTTTTGATAGATTTGATTTTTGCGGTTGCGGGACGCTAATCTGCCCCAACGCCTGTGCTGTGCGGTTTTCTTCTTTGGAAGCGGTCGGCTCGCTGCGCTCTGTTCCTTTTTCTGCCTTTGCCGCCGCCCTGTATCTGCTGAGATTTTCCTTTACAGACGATTTCACACGGGAAACTCTGAGCTTATCCGCTGTATCCATCGCCTTTTGCTCCAAAGACGCAAATCCTTTCTGCGCTTTTTCAAATAAACGGGACAGCCTTGATAAAACGCCTTTATCACTCTTGGAATGTTCCGCTTCCTTTGCGGCTTTCCCCATAAACAGCAGCCCCATATTTTTCAAATGCCCTTTTGCGCCCTGAAGCTCCGCCTGCATAGCGGACAGCTTCTTTGTGTCCTGCGCCATCTCCTTTGACATTCTGCCGAACATAGCGGACAGCTTATCCAGCGCTTCGGGGATTTTCATTGCCCTGACCGACTCGGCAAGGGCGTCCCTGCCTCTTTCCCGGAACGCCCGCACAGCGTTTCCGGCTGACTGGATCAGATTGTCCTTCATCTTTTTGACTGCGGAAAATCCCTGACGGATTTTGCCCTCCGTTTTTTCCACAAGGGTATGGCACTTGCTCCGCAGCGTGTTGTTGTGGATCAGATTGATTTCACGGCGCATATCCTGAAGCTCGCCGAGCATTTCAGTAAGCGTATTTTCCATACCGCCGATATAGCTTACCAGCGACTGCACCTCGTTTTTCTCTTTCATCAAGCCGTTTTTATCGAGTGTGTCTAACAGCTCCACGATCTGCGGGTGTTCCTTTAGTTGATCCATTTCGCTCACCTCTCTTTCGGCTTCTTGGATTTCTTCGGCTGCCTGTGAACGGTCTGCCGATTGGCTTCAGGGGTTTTCGGCTTCTCTTTGGAAGCCTCCGGCACAGTACGCTCTGCTTCCTTTTCCGCTTTGGCAGCCGCCTTGTATCGGTCGAGCTTTTCCCTGACCGAAGGCTTCTTATCCGCTGCCTTTGCGACACCCTTATCAGTGTGCGTACCTGTCGTTTCTGAGTCTCGCTCTGACAGAGGGCTTTTGTCCGTCTTTGCGACCGAGGGGTTTTGGTGGGAATTTCCCTCCTTCTGTATTGGCTTTCCCATCGCTTCCTCCACAATAATCTCGCCCCTTGATCTCGCAGGCACTTCATTGGCAGCCGCTTCACGGTCTGCCACATCTTTTTCCGCTTCGGAAACAATGGAAGCCTTATCGACTTTGCCGAGTTCAAAGCGGTCGGAAATTCGCTGGATTTTCGCAGCGTCCTCCGCACGGGCGATAATATCGACCATCGCCGTATCGCTCTTGGTGTTTTTATCACGCAGAACGCAGTAAAGGACGCCGTATCGTTTTGCCTGTTCGGTAAACTTCGGCAGGTCTTTCTGCTGGAACGAAAAGACCTTCAGCTCCTTGCCGGACTTAATCATATTGGTAAGCCGTGCTTTCCCCCGTGTCTTATTCGACTGGCTGATCTCCTGCTTCAGCACGGAAGCTAACAGAATAGCGATATTCTTCGCCGCCGAGCCTGTGAGCCGGACAGCCACTTCAAATCCTTCAAGCGATAGCCTGACGATTTGTTCTGCTGCGTCACCGCCGTTGTTCATAGTTTCGGGACTCCTTTCTTTGAGATTTTTCTTCCTCTGCCTTGACTTGCGAAAGGGTATCGGCAATTACGCCTGACCGCTTCGCAATCCCGTCGCAGAGCTTTACTTCTTTGCGAAGCTCTTTCAAGCGTTCGGAGATAGCTGAAATTTTCATCTTTGCCGCCGACAGCCGTTCATCTGATATATCTACCTTTCGTATTTCATTTCGGAGATGTGTTCTGTCGGCGGTAAGGGTTTTGATTTCGTCCTCAACCGACCGCTTATATGAAAAAAGCTGCTCGTCCGTACCGATCTGGTGCTTGCCGAGCAGCGTTACCTGTTTGGTGAGTTCGTCCATCTTCATCAGATCGTCTTTGAGAAGATAGTGAAGTCTCGCCGTATTCTGTTGTTTCTGATTGTGCTTCGGAAGGTAGCCGAGCCGATAGCAGTAGTAGAGATACAAGCCATACAGACCGCCGACCTTTTGGATTCTGCTTTCTCTTGTGGGAAGGCGGTACTGCCGGACAATATAGGTCTTTGGCTGGAACGGCTTGAACACGATATTATCCCGATTGGCAATAAGCCGTTCAAGGATTTTCTCTTTGGTGTATTCCTCGCCGAGCCGATAAGTCCGTATCGGTTTTTCACTGCCTTTCGGTGTAACCGTCGCATACTTACGATTAGGACTAAAATTCGAGTGATAGCCCATCACGCCCAGCTCATACTGGAACTGCCGCAGGTTACGGCTCATCGCAATCGCTTCGTCAATCGCTTTTTTGGCGTTGTTGTATCGGGTGGGCATACCCGCCTCGTCCTTCATCGTAAGGTAAGAGGGCGATCTGTGCAGCTCCGGCTTTTCTACAATGGACAGCTTATGCTCCAAGCAAATCTCGTCGGCGATATGGCGGAAGTAGTACCAAGACTTTTCTTTATCTTTCAGCCGCTTCCCATCGACAAAGGAAACGGAGTTGATGACAAAATGGCAGTGGAGATGTTTCGTATTCAGGTGGGTAGTGACGACCACCTGAAACCTCTTGCCCCACATCTTCCTTGCAAACTCCATTCCGATCTGCTGCGCCTGTTCGGGCGTGACCTCGTTTTCCTTAAAGCTCAGATACCCGTGATATGCCTGAATCCCGTCCGTCTTGTCGAACTGCTCCTTGACGGTAATGAACTGGTCACGAGCCATCGCCACATTGCAGTTGATACCGTCGCAGAAAAACTCGTGTTCCGTTTTCTCCTCGTCCTTTGCATAGGCAAGCACATCTTTGAGCGCCTGATAATCTTCGGCAGAATATTCGGGGTTGGCGGTCTTTTCGGGGTTGGTCGTATAGTCGAGTACCTGATCGAGCCGGACGCTTACCTTCCAAAGCTTTGTTACTGCCATTTCAATCCGCTTTTTTCAGGGCGCAGAAATTCACGCTCAATCGCCGCCTGAAACTTGTGCCACCTCAGCGCCTCGTTCTTCAGCATTTGCGAATCCACAAAGCCGAGGGCGTTCGCTTTAATGGCGAGCTGATTGATGTTGTTGCCGATAGCGGAAAGCTCCCGCATAGCGTCGTAAAATCTTTCGTCCGGTTTTTCTCTCGGCTCATAGCCACGAAGCAGCAGTCGAATCAGCGCCGCTTCGGTCAGGCAGGCTTTCTTTGCTTTCTTCTTCAAGTCCTGTGCTTCCACCTTAGAAAACCAAAACTGTTTTTTGACTGTTCGTTTCACAGCTCCTCGTCCTCCTTTCGGGCGTTAGAGCCGCCGTGGATTCGGTTGATCTGCATAAGGCACATTATCGTCACGCCGATAACGCCGCCGAGCAGGAAGCCTATCATAAAGAATAGAAATTCGTGCATAGTCAAAATCCTTTCCTGTATTGGGGTATTAGGGGCAGCCCCTAACGAGCTTTTACTGTTTTTGCCCGATAGGAGTAAAAACAGTCTGCTCGCTAAGCTAACGCAGCCTTTCCCGGCTGCCCCGTATTTTCCTGAAATTTATCGTTCTTTTTCTGCCCTGTCGGGCTTAAACGACTCGATCTCAATCCCGTGTGCGGTTTCGTGAAATCGCTCAGGATACCGAAAGAGCCGTTTATATGTCAGCATTTGTTCTTGTGTAAGGCTGTCGTATTTTTCATCGGCGATATTGGAACGGGCAATAAAAAAATCGCCGTGAATGATGTCGGCGACCTCTCTCGAATCTTCAATTAAGAAGCATTTTTCAATTTTCCACCCTTCCTTACCGCCCATTTCGTCCGCCATCAATCCCTCCATTCGCAGGCACGGATCAACACCGTCCAGAGAAGCGCCGTAGATAGAATAGCCGCCCATACGGGACTGAAACGCCTTGTTGTCCGAGCTTACTTCGTAAGTCCGTTCAAATTCGCTGTACGGTTTTTTGAAGGTATCGGCAGTAAAAACGATATGTGCGGTAAGGTGCTGTCTCTTGTTTTCCGCTTCCCGAAAAAGGGATTTCAGTTCGCTGTAACTCATCTCCGTGCGTTTCGGCGACTGATATACCGCCCGATTCATCGGCAGCTTTTCCTGCTTTCCGTCACGGTTGCAGACGATAGCGGCGTCATCTTCAAAGGGCATATACTCGTCTAAGCCGCCCCCGCCGACCAGTTCTTTCATCGCTTCATAGGTGTTCGGTATCTCTTTTACGACCGGAGATTTACCGACCGGAACGAGCAGGACAGATATTTTCTCCTGATCGGCAAGCGATAGAAAACGGTCGCTGACCTGTGTCTTTTCCGGCTTAAAGGAAATCTGCTGAAAGCCGAAGCTGTCGCAAAAGTGGAAGTAGCTTTTTCCAGTATTCCCGTCAATGATCTCTACCACATCGGACACAGACATTGACCGTCCTTTATATCCTGCGGGGTGTTCAAGATTGAAAATCTCATAGAGTTTTTCCAGCGTGAAGCAGTTTACTTCTCCCTCGAACACCTTATCATAGAGGCTGCTGTCAATCTCCGAGCTGCCCTGAAATTTAGGCAGGCTCTCATAATTCATAAAGGCGACATTGTTGGTGTCACGCTTCATATTGATCTGATAAATTCGTACATTCAACGCTCATAGCTCCTTTCTTTGGATTTGTAGATTCCAAGCTGTATGCAGAGGTAATCGTTATAGTCCTTGCCTTTCTTCGGCGGCTCGTCAAAGACCTCATACTTGTTTCTGAGCAGTTCTTTTAAGGTATTGGCACAGAGCCTTCCCGTTTTGTCATTGTCCAAGTGCAAATGAATCATCTTGATAAGTGGATTTTTCTCAAGGAAAACGGAAAGCGCAATCGGAATTTTGCTGTCTTTGCTCTCTTTCTTCGGCTGATACACGCCCGAAAGAGAGAGCAGATTTTCTGCTTTGTAGTCCTTACCCTGAGCTTTTAGCAAAGTGGCATAGGACAGCAAATCAATGGCGGCTTCAAACAAATGCACCGACTGGCAAGGCTCTTTTGCAAGCAGGCGAAAGGAATATTGCTTGTCGCTTCCGTATGCGTCTCCCTTAAAGGTGCTGCTTCCTAAACCACGGTAAGCGGCATATTTGGGCGTCCCTGTTTCGTCCTTCCCGACAAAAACCGCATTATGATAGCGCCCGTTGCTTTCAAAAATCACACCGTCCGCAATGCACTCCTGAATAATCTGATAGTCAATGCCACGATTAAAAAGATACTGTATTACCCGTTTACTGTCTTGATATTTTTCCGGCAAACGCAGTACCTTTGGCTCATTTTTTTCTTCTTTTTTCGGTGGCGGCGTCCAATTTGCCAGTTCTTTTCCCGTAAGGATTTCCACTGCGTCCATAAAAGAATAGTTCCTGACTTTTATCAGATAGTCAAGCGCATTATATCCGCCGAAACCTTGCGACCACCAAAACCATTTGCCATTGGACATTTTCAGGCTGTCGTGGTCAACAGTGCGATATACATTTCTCGTCCCCTTGACTTCTTCAACATTATCCGGCTCAAACCTTCTCAGATAGGTTAAAAGGTCGATCTGCCGAGCCTGTTCGATCACCTCCGGCGAAATATATGGCATATTAAATCTTCCTTTCCCTGAGAAGTTCTGCGACTTTCTCAATGGAATCTTCCATATCTTCCACCTCGATATTCATCATCCACTCGTCCCAAGACAGCTCCAAAACATTTTTAGTTGTCAAAAGAGCGCTTACCATTTCAGGCGGAAGCTCCGTATTCTCCACATAGTCATACAGTTCGCACATAAAGGCAAACTGCTTATCGTTTGTGATGATTGTGACCTGCGGCTGGCAAAGATACCTCCGCACATAACGGATCAATTCTCTTTCAAGCTGGCACTGCAACACCAGCATATCCGCACGGACTGTTTTTAATTTACACACCATTTTTCTCACCTGCTTTCTCTGTTTTTATCCCGTTTGAGTACATCGTTTGCCCTTGTTTCAATGGAATCCCGAATGGTATCCATATGCTCAACCTCTCTGTCCTTAAACTCCTTATAGACATCATCAAGCGGGCAGGGGGATCGGAGCAACGCCTTTGCCTGTTTCGGAGAAAGCTCCAGTTCCTCCATACACATCACAATGTCCTCTCTCATCGTATACTCGTAGGTATGATTCAGAATTTCCTCCGGCAGCTGCGAAAGCAGCCAGTCCCTGTACTTGTCCTGCTCGGCTTTCATCTTGTCATAGAGCAGGGCGTTGTAGTCTGTTTCGCCCATAGCGAACACCTCCTAAACAAAAATATAGCCGCCTGATTTTTCATAAAAACCAAGCGGCTATGTAAAAGTTATTTAAGTATAAAATTGATGATTATTTGATTTTCTCTTGAGTTTTCCAGTGATTTAATTTAGGCAGCATATCCGCCATATATCCCCGCACCTGTTCAGCAGACCAATTCTCATTTGACATATGCTCAACACAAAAAGCAATTAAATCATCAATATTGTCATATGTGAATTTTCCGTCTGTATAACACCATTTACAGTATTCTTCATTGAAAGTACCATCCGGTTCTTTACTGATCGTGGAATCATCAAGCGGCATACCACAGCATTGACAAATGAGTTGTCTCGGAGAGCCTAAAAGTGTATTGATGGAAACATCAAAAAAACCTGAAAGTAATTTTAGCGTTTCTGTATTGGGGATTGTTTCTCCATTTTCCCAACGAGATACTGCTTGTCTTGTGACATAAACTTTTTCTGCAAGTTCATCTTGCGACAGTCCTTTTTTTGTCCGGAGTTCAAGTATGACATCTTTTGTCTCCACTACAAATCACCTCCTTGTAACAAATTATAAGGCAGATAAATCTACCAAACAAGCAACTCGCTGTTGCTAAAGCCCTGTGCAATCTAAAATCTCTTTATTAATTATGTGAAATAAAAAATCACAGTGAAAAATGATTATTTTTCAAACTTCATAGGTATATATCGTATACCGTCCGAAAGTTGCTCCGTATCGGTATCTATGAAACCCAGTTTATGATAGACCGGAACTGCATACGGAGAAGAATTTACTGTAATGGTTTTGCTTGAACTATTTTCTCGTAGGAAGTTCCACAACTTTCTGCCAATGCCTTGTCTTTGATACTGTGCTTTCACAAAAAAGCAACAGATATGCTTCCGGTTTTCGTTTGTTGCGATAACTCCCTTTAGTCTTTCTTCGTCATACGCGCCCCAAAATTCTAATGTTTTGACGATCTCTTTGTTCTCAATAAACTCCTGAAACGACTTAACTCCTTCTTCAGAATAATCGGGAGCCTCAAATTGTAAAAAAGTTTGCCAAATCAAGTCAATGGCATTTGCAATTTGAGTATCATCTATTTTTTTGACTTCCACACTAAACACCTCGTAAATATTCGTTATGACCGTTCCTTTTCGATCACATAGGATTGCAAGCTTCTTTTGCAACCATTCTTTTCATAGAACTTTTCTATCCCCGGCTGCGCACCAAAATACAGCATAGTAGGGGTATTATCCTTTGCAAGTTGCAGGAGTTTACTGCCTACTCCCTGTTTTTGATATTCAGGAAGGACGATCAACTCTGTAATCGTGCCGAAATAATATCCGTCTGTAAGAATACGCAAGCAACCAATCAGCACTTCATTATCATAAGCGGTAATATTGATTGTTTTAGACAATGCACCTTGCGTTTTTTCAACATCGTAACTGCCTTGCCATACCTGATTGACGAAAGCAATAAAAGGTACTGCGTCCAGTTTTTTATCATCTACTACATATTTCATCTTTCTGTCTCCATTCAGGATTTACTTCATCAATTATCTACCCAAAAGTCTTGCAAAACACTAACTAACTTTCGAGGATTATCCTTGTTTACTTCGTGACCGGAATCTTCCACGATAACCAGCTTGCTGTTTTTCATTGCTTCGTGAAACCGCTTAGCACTCTCCATATTTGTTTTATCCTTTGCGCCGCAAAGAATAAGAGTAGGGCAATCGAGCGTTGCCGCCGACTCCATAAAGTTCAGTTCCGCCATTGATTTGCTCAAACGAATAAAGTCTTTTTTACTTACGCCCATATTTTGAAATGCAGATTTAGGTATAAGCTTAAATACGAAGTTTTGAAATTTCAGCAGTCCTTTCGGTATCTCAAACGGCGTTCCGATCAATACAAGAGAGTTTATTTTTTTCGGATACTGGATAGCATAATTGAGCGCAAGCAGACCGCCGAGGGAAAGCCCGCAAAGATTTAGTTTGTCTTTGTAAGACTCGCTCATCTCGCTGAACGCCTGATATACTGTGGGATAGTCTAATTCCCTGCCTTTTGTAAGGTCAAATAAATCAGGAACGATAGGGGAAATTTCCCTCGTTTCCAACTCGTTTTTAATGGTATCCCAATCCTTACTGTTTTGTCCCAAGCCGTGAATCAAAATATTTTTCATAGGCAAATAACCTCAGTTTTCTTGACATTGACTCTCAAAAAGCCACTTTATTATATCACAGCGCTATGTCTTTTTCCACCTTGCCGTGATAGATATAGCCGCCTGATTTTTTGTAAAACCAAGCGGCTATGTAAACTTTCACTCTACAATTTTTTTGATTTTCATTCCGTCCATCAGCCCTCGCATATAACAAATGCGGTATTCTTCCAATACAACATTGTTTTCTGCAAGCAGGTACTTGATTAAAAGTTTGCATTCTTCTTCGGTAAGAGAAGCTGGCTTTTCCAAATCCAAGACATCATTGATTGTCTCGTTTTGATGTTTAAGCTCTACCGCCTTTTCCTTTGCAGCCTTCAATTTCTCATCACGGGAACGGGCTTTAGCGAGTACCTGAGACAGCATACTTTCAAGATCGCTTTCAAACAGTTTGATAGAACAGTTTTCTTCCATCGGGTTTTACCTCTTTTCTTTGTATGATGTCTCATATTATAAAACCAAAGCATTACTCGCACAAGGAAGCCACAGTTCTATTTTTACTGACACAGCAGTTCAGAGAACTTACTATGTAAAGACGGTATGAGATTTCTCCCATACCGCAAAGAAGGTTATCGCTCGTAGGCTCTTTCCTTTGGAGTGGGTACGCTGTCGCCCTCGTCCGGCGCACCGTCCACCAACTCATTTTCTCGCTTATCCACATTGAGCAAGCCATTAAGGACATTGAGCCGATTTGTCTTTTCGGTCAGTTCTTCCTCCTTATCAAACGGTTTCTCAACCTCTGCTTTCGCAGTAGCAAATTGCTGTTCGAGAGTTGATAGTTCTCTGCTTTTTGCCTCCAGCCGTTCAGAGATTTTTTCAATGGCATTGTCGATTCGGGTAATGTTGCCGGTAGCGTCCGTGCCTAAAGAGACGGAACGGGAAAGGCTGCCCTTGATTTTTACCTGATAGGCTTTCTCAAAGGTATCAAAGGAAAGCTCCAAATCAAAGCCTCTGTACTTGCCGAGAGGTACGGGATCGGGCGAGGTCATTTCCTTGCAGGCGTCAATGATTTTCTGTCCGCCTTCCGCTTTTTCGGAATAAGAAACACCCTTAACCTCAATCCCTACAAAGGTATCGTCAAGAGGCTTCGGGTGTTCTTTTGCAAGCAATATGTCCTTTTCCAGCCCCGCAATCGTCTCTTTCGTCCGGGCGATTGTTGTCGGGTAGTATTTGATGATCTTGTCCTCCAACTCATATTTTTCGGAGAGATAATTGGACTTCAAAATGCGCAGTTTCTGTACCTGAATATCCAAGTCCATTTTCTCCTTGATGTGCGGATTATCCGCCGCAAGCATTTTGATCTCCGCATAGGAAAGGGCAGTAGCGTCCACATCTTCGCAGGAACGCACGGGCGATTTGCTCGTCATAATCTGACTGGAAAACTTCTGCTTGCCCTCAACAAGCTGCCAGCAGTATGCGTCAAAAGTGCCTTCCGTAACATATCGGTACAGACCGACCTTCGGGTTTTCGTTGCCCTGACGCACCGTCCGTCCGGCTCGCTGTTCCAGATCGGCAGGTCTCCACGGGCAATCAAGGTCGTGGGAAGCAATGATCTTGTTCTGCACATTCGTCCCCGCACCCATTTTCTGCGTACTGCCCATCAGGATTCGCACTTCGCCACGGCGCACCTTTTTGAATAGCTCCTGCTTTTTCGCTTCGGTGTCCGCTTCGTGGATAAATTTGATTTCCGATTCGGGAATACCATGCTCGATCAGCTTCTGTCGTATATCCGTATATACGGAAAATTCGCCAGCTCCCTTTGGAGTGGAAAGGTCGCAAAAGAGAAGCTGCGTCAGCTTTTTATCGCTGTTTTCCTCCCATATACGGAACACTTCATTTACGCAGGCGTTGACTTTACTGCCTTCTTCATCGGGCAGCATTGGATTCATCATTCGCTGGTCAAGGGCAAGCTTCCGCCCGTCGTTTGTAACTTTGAGCATATTATCCACGCTGGAATCTACATTGCCGCCCCTTATCTTTTCGGCTCGTTCGCCGAGAGAGGCGACCATTTCCTTCTGCACCTGCGAGGGCTTCACGGCGATATTGTGATACTCCACTTCCGGTACGGGAAGATCAAGCATATCCGCCGTTTTGATGTCCGCCACCTGCTTGAACATCGCCATCAATTCGGGCAGGTTATTGAATTTTGCAAAGCGTGTTTTCGCTCTGTATCCTGTTCCTTCGGGTGTAAGCTCGACCGCCGTAACCGTCTCGCCGAACATCGACGCCCAAGCGTCAAAATGCTGTAAATCGTGTTCTTGCAGCGTTCGGTACTGCAAATACCGTTGAATCGTATACAGCTCAACCATACTGTTTGAGATCGGCGTACCCGTCGCAAATACAACGCCACGCCCTCCAGTAATCTCATCAAGGTAGCGGCACTTCATAAAAAGGTCGGAAGATTTCTGCGCTTCCGTCTGGGCGATACCACCTACATTCCGCATTTTTGTGTAGAGATAGAGATTCTTGTAATAGTGCGACTCGTCAATAAAGAGACGGTCTATACCGAGTTCTTCAAAGGTTACGACATCATCCTTTCTTGATTGATCGTTTAATTTTTCCAGCTTTGTTTGCAGGGAGCGCTTTGTCTTTTCAAGCTGTTTGACAGAAAAACGGTCGCCACGGTTTCTCTTTATATCCGCAATCCCTTCGATAATATCACTAAGTTGCTGTTCTAAAACAGCCCTCTGTCTTTCAATGCTTATCGGGATTTTTTCAAACTGCGAGTGACCGATAATCACAGCGTCATAATCGCCTGTGGCAATCCTGCCGCAGAAGCGTTTTCGGTTTTTCATCTCAAAGTCTTTCTTTGTAGCGACTAAGATATTTGCCGCAGGATAGAGCTGCAAGAACTCCGCCGCCCACTGCTCCGTCAAATGATTCGGCACGACAAAGAGGGATTTATTGCACAGTCCGAGCCGCTTGGATTCCATAGCGGCGGCAGTCATTTCAAAGGTTTTGCCTGCGCCTACGGCGTGCGCTAAGAGGGTGTTTCCACCGTACAAGATATGGGCGACTGCATTTTTCTGATGTTCCCGCAGCTCGATTTCAGGATTCATACCACTAAAAATGATATGGCTCCCATCATACTCACGGGGGCGGATACTGTTGAATTTGTCGTTATACAGCCGTACCAGCTTTTCCCGTCTTGCGGGATCACGCCATACCCAATCCTGAAAGCCCTGCTTGATAAGCTCCTGCTTCGACTGGGCAATAGCGGTTTCCTTTTTATTGAGGACAGCTTTCTTTTTTCCCTCATCATCTTCCATATAGTCAAAGACACGCACATCTTTCATATTGAGCGTATCTTCAATAATTTTGTAGGCGTTGACTCGCTTTGTGCCGTAGGTATTATAGGCTTTCAGATTGCTGCGGTCATAGGATTTACCCTCTACATTCCATTCGCCCGTCAGCTTTGAGTAGTGGACTTTGATGTTCCACTGTGCATATCTGGGCGTATCCAAAAATTCGTACATAAACTGCTGTGCGATTTCTTCCGGCAGCCAAGTCGTACCGAGCTGCACGAAAATCTCACTGGCAGTCAGGTCTTTCGGCTGTACCTTTTCCAGCGCTTCCACATTGATTTTGTAATCTTCGGGATAGACTTCTGCGGATTTTTTCGCCCAAGCGAGCTTTTCCCGCACATTTCCGGAGAGATATTCGTCCGCCATCAGGTACTTTTGCTCGGTACTGCCTCCGTAGCCGTACATCGGGTTTAAGAAGATTACGCCCTTTAATTCCTGATAGATTTCTTCTTCGGTCTTGCCCGTGAGAGAACACATATATTCCATATCCACATAGGCTTTTTCGCCCATAGATACAGCAAGTGCTTCACTGGCGGTATCAACAGAAGTAACAGGGGTGTGAGGCTTGATCGTCCGTTTCGTGAACATATCCGCCTTGCGTTCAAGCTCCCCGTTTTCGTCCAGCACCTCCAGTGCGGAAAGCAGGGCAAAAGAACTGTCCTGCGAAAAAGCGGACACATTCGCACGGGAATTGATCAGTCCGTACTTCTTGGAAAAAGTATCGTAAAGCGCATTTAACTTCTGCTGTTCCTTTTCAACTTCATAATCGGGATAATCGGCAGTCTGCATTTCAATCAGGCTGCGAACACTATTCCGTATGGCAATCATACCCTTGATCCGGTTTTCAGCCGTAGCCGAACACTCCACCGGCGTCATTCGGGAATTTTCACGGTAATAGATTTTATCGTCCACAACCGTATAGGAAAAGTTGCGGACTTCGGGATCGGCGGGAATGGAATGATCTTCTTCGGTCAATTCCTCGTCCACTTCGTAATCTGTAATCTCTGCGTGGATATTAGAAATGGCTTCGTTCAAAAGCTCTGCAAGGTCGGCGTTTTCATAAGGGACAACGGTATCTTCCTCGCCGAATCTGCCGGATACAGTTTTCCATTCGCCCAATACCATTTCAGGGTGATCGACGAAGTAGGCGTTCATCTTCACGCCGTTTTCATCGGTGTTCAGGTGTACCCACTCCGGCTCAAGGTCAATAAGTCTGTCTCGTTTCTGTAATATCAAAATATCCGAAACGACCTCTGTTCCGGCGTTTCCCTTAAAGGTGTTGTTCGGCAGGCGAATAGCGCCGAGCAGGTCGGCTCGTTGTGCGATATATCTCCGCACGGCTGGATTTTCCTTATCCATTGTGCCTTTACTCGTTATAAGCGCCATCACGCCGCCCGGTCTGAGCTTATCTAAGGATTTTGCAAAAAAATAGTCGTGAATTAAAAAGTTATGCTTGTTATACCTCCTGTCATTGACTCGAATATCCCCGAAAGGCACATTGCCGATTACAGCGTCAAAGAAGCTGTCGGGAATATTTGCTTCCTCAAACGGCTGCGCCGCTATCGAGGTTTTCTGATAAAGCTGCTGTGCGATACCTGCCGAGATTTTGTCGATCTCCACGCCGTAAATTTTGCTGTCCTGCATTGAACTGGGCAGCATACCGATAAAGTTGCCGATACCGCAGGAAGGCTCCAAGATATTGCCCTCCTTAAATCCCATCTGTTCCATTGCCTTGTAGATCGAGGAAATGACAACGGGCGGGGTGTAGAAAGCGGTAAGCGTACTTGCCCTTGCGCTTTCATACTCATCGGGAGAAAGGGCAGTGTAAAGCTCGATAAACTCGTCCGCCCACGAGGAATTGTTTTCATCAAATGCTTCTGGAATACCGCCCCAACCGACATACTGTGATAGTATCTCCTGTTCTTCGGGTGTTGCAAAACGGTTATCAAACTCACATTCCTTCAGCACCCTGATTGCCTCCATATTCCTGCGGAAGCGTTCTTTTTTGCCTGCCTCCGGCACTTCGTGGAAAGCGAGGTCAAAAGTGTGCCTTTCGGACATAGGTATATCGGGGTGCAGATCAAAGGTTTGTATCCGTGAGCGTTTCTGCTGACTAAACGCAGGCGTTAATGGCTCGTTTTTTTCGGGTGTAGGCTGCTTAGCAGAATTTTGTTCTGCCATTTCAAGTTCCTCATCAGACAGATACACAAGATCGTTAAAGGAAAGGCTCTGTAAGCTCCTTTCAATCATATCTTCGAGGGAAGAAAACTGTTCGCTCCTGATAACATTTCCGTCTGCAAGGGTTTCAAGTCGGTAATCCACAAGATTAACTCTTGCCTGAATTTCGTGCTTATCATCTTCGGTTGTTGTATAAGCAAGCTCCACATTGGAAAGGTCGGTATAATCCGCACCTTCCTCCCGTTCAAACTCATCCCGGCAATACTCATCTATGAGCGCTTTTGCCGTATCCAGTTCGGAAACAGATTTCTTGACCTGTTCTAAGTAATCATTTGCCTGCCACTCGCTCTTAAATTCCTCCCTGACGCCCTCATTGTCTATATAGATAGCTTCCGTCAAATCGTCCCAAATGGCATAACCGTCATCGGTTTCAATAACGAAAAATCTCTCGTCAGGCGGGAGCATATTTTCTGCCGCCCTGTCATTTGCGAGATAGGGCGAATCAATGATTTCTACGCCTTTTGGTTGCGGATCAAGGCTGCCGATAAAATCCTGCGGTACAGTGTTCCCGTCTTTATCCTTATAGAAAACGACAGTAAAAGGAACACCGTAGAAAGTTTCCTCCTTAATGTCTTTTTCAAACTGGTATAGGCTGGTATATTCAACGCTTTCCCGCACTGTACCGTCTGTATGCAGATAATCAATCCTGCCGATTGGCTGCGACTGCACCGGATCTTCCTTATTGCTTGATACGATGTTTCGGGTATTTCGCTCTCCGTTTTCAAGGGAAGAAACCGCCACATCAAAGCCACGGTCAAGCAGCATATTTACATAGGTTTCTAAACGGTTTGCCGGAAAGCCGCACATTCCCGTTCGCTGGTTATTCCCGATAGAGCGAGAAGTCAAATTCAGCTCCAAAGCTTCGCTGACGGTCTGTGCGTCCTCTCCGTAGGCTTCAAAGAAATCGCCCATCTGATACAGCACGAGGCTGTCGGGATTATCACTCTTGATTTCGCTGTATTCATTGTAGAAAGCCGCAAATCGACTGTTATTCTCATTCTGCTGAACAAGGCGCATAAAGCTGTCCTTGCGCTCCAAGCGTGGCTGCGGATTTTGCACAGAGCGATCCATAAGCGTAACATTCCAGTCGTCTACTCGTGTGATTTCAAACGGCTTTCCGTCTAAATAAACCTTGTCGCCAATTTTATAAGTGGCAGAGAATAACGCTTTTTGCTGTTCCTGTGCCGCCGCCTGTTCGATCCTTGCGACCACATCTTCAGGCAGACCGTCCACATAGTAGTGGATTTCGCCCTCGTTGCTGATATGAGCAATCGTCTGATAATCGCCGTTTTCTTCTACGGCTCTGTTCCAGACGGTAAGGCCGTTTCCAAGATACCCCATACCAATGTCAAAGGCTGGCGCTTCGTCTGCCTTTTCTTCGGGTAGTAACTCCTTGACCTTCAGGTGGTCGTTCAGCGGATTTTCCCGCACTCGACGGTCAAATTCCGCCCTGTCCATCTCCTTATTGAACAGAGGAAACTGCGTGTCAAAAAGTCGTACCTGTTTATCATCAAAGGCAAGTATTTCATATTCGTCAGCGCCCATATATACCGTATCGCCGAGATGATAGGCATACTGCGCTTCCTGCTGCGGCTCGCTTTCAGCTGCCTGCACTGTTTCCTGTTCGGGTGGAGCAGAGGAGAGGATTTCACGGTTTCTCTGTTCTTCGGCAAGTTCCGCTCGGCGTTCCTCCTGCTTTTCAAGCCACTGCGGGTAAATCTCTTTTTCCTTTGGATTGAGATAACGGTCGAGGCGTATCAATTCCTTTATCCGCTTCTCAACCTGAGTCCAAGTCAGCCGGATATGCGGCTTATCGTCCCCAATGCCTTTTGAGATCAAAATTCCTTTTCCGTCGTGCTGCTCGTCAATTCCTGCGCCGACAATAACAGGATAAGCGCCGCCCCAACCGTATTCGTCTTTTAAGAAATCGGCATTTTCCTTTGCGGACAGACTTTTTTCAAACTGCTCATAGATACGGAATTTTCCCTCAGATACACCGCTTCCACGGGCAAGTACAGTATCAATAATTTCCTGAGAAAAAGAAAAGGCAGAGGTTTTTTCCTCTGCCTGCATATCCAAAAAATTCAGTTGTCCGTCCATAGACGGTAACGGCTTCCTTGTATCCTGCAATTCGCCGAGCAGCCGCATTGCTTCAAAGTGCTGTGCGATCACGCTCCAATCATAGAAGCCTTGTGCTATTCGGTCTGCATAATTTCCCTCCCAAAGCTGAAGCACATTCTGCCAAGTTTTGTACCCGACTCGCCGCCCGTCGCTCAAAATCAGTTCGGTATAGTCGTTATTGAAAATGCCCTTGATATATTCGATACGGGCGGCGTTATCGGGATTGCCTTCATAAAAAGCACGAATTTCGTCCTTTGAGGCTTTCAGGTGGGGCGTTGTGCCGAGGATTTCACGAATGGTATCGTCTCCGCCGAAAAACGGCAGGCTCTTGTCCTCGTTGTTTCGGTCGTAGTAGTCTAAGCGAAGATGACCTCCGCTTTCACGATCTCCTGCACTCTGTTCCTCAGATTGTTCATTCCCTGCACCCACTTCATCATATCCGCCGCTTTCAGGCTCTCGGTCAAGCCCTCCTGCGCCGCCATCTGCTTCATCAGGGTTTCTTCCAGCTTCATCGCTGTCTGCTCTGTTTCTGCTAAATGCTCCGTCAGAGTGCAGCTCGTCAGAAGATTGTAGTAACGGATTTTGTGATGTTCTTTGAGAAATTTCCGCCTCATCTGAGCGTACCTGCCCAAAGTTACCTCCGGCTGCTGCGGCATTGTCAAATCCGGCAGATTGTAGTCGCCCTGCATTGTGTATGTCAGCTCGTTCATCATCAAAACTCCTTTCGATTTTATTTTCAGCCTTATTGTAATCAGGTTTTTCTCTGTCCGCAATGATGCGATTTTGCCTTTCAAGAGCAAGAACAGTACGGGAGATTTCCCCAAGCCCCATCTCCGCAATATCGCTTGACGCAATACCGAGGGCGTTTAAGGTTTCGGGCGTATTGAAATTTGTGATAACGGAAAAATCCTCCGCTTCATAAAACGGCTCGGTATCTATTCCAAGCCTTGTCATCATCATATACGCTACGCTGTTTGTTACCGCCTTTTTATACATAGCAGTAATCATATCCTCCGAAAGACCGTAGAGAAAGCTGTCATCTGCGTCATACATCAGATCGCCCAAATAATCGGGGATATTATCTTCCACGGCGTTTTTAGCGGCGCTCAGCACTGCGTCCGCAAGGCTTTCCCTGTTTTCCAGCTCGCCGAAGGTGTTTTCAAGGGATTCGATCACATCGTCCGTATATTCCGGTTTCATCTCCCAAATCGGGACGGGGCGGGAATAGCGGCTTGCGTGGGTATCGGAAATATCGAAGTAATGGGTTAAGCGCTGCCTGCTCCGGTCGGCGTCCTCAAATACGGCGATACCCTTAGCGCCACGGTTTACCCAACGCCCAAATTTATCGTTCCAGCGCTCGATCTCCAGCACTGCCGTTGCGTCCGGTCTTTGGGCGTAGATGAGAAGCTGCTCGTCAAAGCGCAGACGATAGTTCCGGCAGGCGCAGCGCAAAAAGGCTTGCCAATTCTCCACATCGGACACAACAGCGTGTGCGGTACGGCGGTACAGCTCGGAAATCAGGTCGTACTTTCGTGCCATCGGTTATGCACCTCCTATCTTTCATAGTCTTTCTGTTTCGGTTTTACGGGAATACCGTTTTTATCATAACTTTTCGGATCGGCGGCAGGGGTATCCCAACCGAACATTGAGCCTGCCTTCATTGCTTCTGCCTGACCTTTCGACAAGCCGAGTTGTTCGTTCATCTCATTCACAAGGGCGTTTGTTTCACTGGGCTTGCCGCCCTGAATATCCGTGCGGTAAAATCCACTTTCACCCTTTTTGACAATGCCGACGCAGTTTTCCGTCTGCACAAACACATAACACTGCTCCGGCAGAGAAGAACGGAGCGGGATCACGGTATTGCCGTTTTGCTCCATCCGCTCGGCAAACTCGCAGATGTGATAGAGATTGCTGCCAACTTCCAAATGATAGTCGTCAATATATCGGCAGGTGCGGTCAAGCTGTTCTCCGTCGCTCAGGATAATGCGAATTTTATCTCCATCGGGGATTTTGAACTTTTCTTTGTAATCCGGCGTAATAAAGCGGATTCCACGGCTCGCTTTTTCCATATGGCGGTCGAGCCATTCCCGCACATAGCAGTAACAGTAAAAGTTATAGTCCCCACGGGCAGGATTGCACCGTATCAGGAAAGCGTGTTTTTCGGTATCGGCACGAAAACCGTACTCGGTCGTATAGTTTCCCTGAAAAGCGCTGTCGGTATATTTCTCCGCATACTGCGCCATAGCCGTGCGGCTCTTTAACAGCCCATATTCTTCGGAACGAAGGGCGTTGATAACCTCGTCCAGAGCGCTTTTGACCTCATCTGTTTTCAAATCCCGCCTGTGGTCAAACCAAGAGGAAAAGAACTCTTTGCCGCCTGCGCCGAAGTCGCCACGCAGATAGCCGATACTTCCGGTTTGTCCCTCGATCTGCGTACTTTGCCTGTAAGTGTATTTTTGCTCGTCAGAATAAAGCGCTCGAATTGTAAAAGCCATTTCTGTCTGCTCCTTTCCTTTGTCTAAATCGTGTTTTCCTCTGACTGCTGCTCATCTTCAGCACCTCCCAAATAGGAAAAGAGCCTGTTTTTTGCGATCTGCTCCTGAAGCTCTGTGATAACCGTCATATCGGAAACGGATATATCGGGAATTTTCAAAATGCTTTGCAGGCTCAGCGCCCTCAAATCCTTTTCGGTTTTACAGCCGGAATCATAGAGCTTCGCCAGCACCTTTACTTTCTGCTGCAAAGCGGTGTTTGCGTTTTTCTTCGCTGCCATTTTCTTTTACCTCCCATCTTAGTTTTTAGCGTAGTCAGAATAGACACGCTGCATTTTATGCCTTGCCCTGCGTACTTCGGGGGAGCAGCCGAGTTCAGGGTGTTTCGCCTGAATCTTCTGTCTTGTCCTTCGGATACTCTCAAAGCAGGGGATACCGTAAGCCTTGTAATTGCTCATCACATCTTCAAAGCCGAAATGGCTGATACCGTGGGTATCATAGATACACGCCTTGCTGACAAGCAGATACAGCTTCATATCGTCATTTCGTGCTTCGGGGTGTTCCTTTAACACCGCAAGCACTCGGTTTTCAATCGTTTTCAGGTTTCTCATTTAAGCCTCCCAAAATAGAAAAAGGGGGCGGAGTTTTTAAGCCCCGCCCCCGCAGAAGTTCTTACTTTTTCTTTCTGTTACGGATCTGCAAAAAGATAAAGCCGCCTACGATAAAGACGACCAAAGCAATTCCGATAATCGCTTTCAGTTCCATCAGTTATCCTCCTTCTTCTTTTTCTTAAAGCCGATGATACCGCAAGCCGCAATGCCTGCTACCGATACGCCCGCAAGAGCAATCCAAAGACCGAGCTTGCTGTTATCTCCAGTTTTCGGCGTATCTCTCAGCTCATTATGCATTTCAACGACCGTGGTAGAGCCTACCTGTACCGCAGCTTCCTTGTCAGCAGGCAGGATATACATAGCGGAAACAGAATTATTTACTTCGGAAATCTTGTACTCGCCGATCCGCAGCCCTTCGAGGAAAATTTCGCCGTTTTCATCTGTTTCAAGGGTAACATCATATCCGTTTGCTCCGGTAATGCGGAAAGCAAAACCTTCCACCTTTCCGTCAGACGATGTTTTCACGATTTTTAAGTTCCCACGCATAGGCTCGTTTGCAAAGCCTTTGCCCTCTGTGTTTTCCACCTGATAGGTCTTTCCGTCCGTGTCGATAAATACCTCGTACACGCCCTCGTCACGGATATACGAATCCGGGCTTGCTGATTCCAAAATGAAGTAGCGCCCGTAGAGCAAATCGTTCATTTCATACTGCCCGATTTCTTTTTCAGTCAGTGTGCCGATCAGCTCGTCCTCGCTGTCCAGCTCGCCGTTATCGTTGGAGTCCTTATAGACCTCAAACACAGCGCCCGTCAGTTTCGTATCGGTATATTCAGCGTCCACCTTCGTAAGAGCAATATTGCCACGCACCAGCTCATTGACGATTTCAATCTCAACGACTTGTTCATTCTCCGAGATGTTCACATCATAGACGGTTTCATTAAGGACGAATCCAGTCAACGGCTTGATCTCACGGATATACCAGTTTCCGTAAGGTACATTCTCAAAGGCGAAGCTGCCATCATCGCCGGATACGGCGGTCATCAGGGCATTTTCTTCGGTAAATTCCACATCATCCGTCTTAAACAGACCAATGAGCGCTCCTCCGAGTCCTTCGCCGTTTTCATCAACCTTTTTGCCGGATACCGAGCCGTAAATCAACTTGTTTTCCATCGGCTCTCCGTCATTTACGGCAATCACAACCGTTGCGGTTTCCTGTCCCGCATACTCAAATACAACCGGATATTTTTCACCGCTGAGCTGATAATGCTCGTCTGTCGCCAGCTCTTTTACATAATAGCTGCCCAAAGGCAGGTCAGTCCCCACGGTCGCTCTGCCGTTTTCATCAAGCGTGATGATTTCAAGCAGTCCGTCTTTCGGAATGGAAGTGCCGCTTGCGGATACAAGCTCCTCATCGGCGAACAAGCCGAAGCTGATATTTTTGATTTCTCCGTTATTGCCGATACCAAACAGCTCGTTTGTCTCCAGCGTTTTTTCAAGGCTTACCTCAACCTTCTGCCGTTCATTGACAAAGGAAGTCGCCGTTTCGGTTACAGCTACATTCTGTCCGGCGTAAATCAGTTCTACGGTATGGACTTCACTGCTCAGCACCATTCCATAGCCTGCCTTGACCTCTTTTATCTCATATTTTCCGAGGTAGAGTTCCTTGCTTTTTGCAAAGCCGGTTTCATCGGTCGTAACCGTATCGACCAGCTCGCCCTTACTGTATCGGAGAGTTCCGTCAGGCGTTACCACATCTTCGGCGGCACGGATTTCATAAACGGTATCGGGAAGCCCCTGTGTTTCATAAACCGGCTGATAGATAACGGGAAGCTCCTGCCCGTTTTCCTCTGTCCCTCCGCTTACCGAAACGCCGAAGAATACCTCGCCCGTCTTTTCAATGCTGATCGTGCCTTTCTGCGGCATATTGGTTTTTTCGACTTTAATCACTGTTACCCCGCTTTCCTCAGAAGAATTTTCTTCTGTTACATCAAAATAGACGGGTGTGGAATCAAGGACATATCCATAAGGACTGTGTACCTCAACGATAGAAAAGCCCTGACCGTAAGGCAGTGTTTCCGGCGTTACGAGCGAGCCGTTAGCGTCGGTATAGAAAGTGTCAACGGTTGTCGGGGTAGGATAAGTAAACTCCATCGTGATAAGATTGCCGGACGGATCATAAATCTGGAATCCTGCGCCCGCATAGGGAATGGTCTTGCCCGTTTCTGCGTCTACCTTGACTACTTGGATATAGCTTTCAAAATTGCTGTTGTTAATCAGATAGCGGTAGGTCTGAGCGTCCTTTGCGATGAACACATCAAAATCGTCCATCAGCTCTCTGCCTTCCCAACCGGATACCTGATGGACGGTATATGTGCCGTAAGGCATATCCTTTGTCTGTGCAAAGCCGTTTTCATCACAAATGAGCGTATCACGCTCGGATTCCTTTGCGTTTGCAAAAGAGCCTGCGGACTTTAGATACACTTCAAAAACTGCGCCTTCTTCGGGCGTTTCAATCTGTGTTTCGCCATCGTCCGTATGTTTGATAATGGCGATATTGCCCTTAATGACCTGTTCGTTTACATCGTTTGCGGTCTGGTTATGCTCAATGGTATAAAGCTCCGGCTCTGCACCGACCTTGTGGACGGTCGGATCAAGCAAATAGCCTTCGCTCGGCTCCAGCTCCTTAATCGTCCAATCCGAGCCGCAGATATATTCTTGCGTGACGAACTGACCGTTTTCATCGGTATAGTATTCGTCGATGAGCTGGTCGCCTTTGAAAATCCCGTATTTTGCACCTGCAAGCGAGGCGTTCCCCTGAGCCGTTCCCGTCTCAGCGTCGCTCTTGGTCACGGTAACGGTAAACTTCTTCAGGATATTCGTGAAATTGCGGGTAGTGACCTCATTCCACTTGACGGGTGCGGTCTGATCTGCGGGAACGACATAGCGAATAGCTGTATCCACTTCCTCGATGGTGTACGGCGTTGTGCCGCTAATCAGCACATCTTCAAAGGTTGCCACACCGTTTTTATCCGTAACCGCATACTCGTCCACGGCAATACCGGAGAGCGATGTGCCGTAAAGGTGGAAGGTCACGCCCTCATTGAAGTTATCCTCCGAGGATTTGATAACCTCAATATCGCCACGCTTCAGCGTATTGTTGAAATTGACGGTCGCAACCTGCCCCGCAACTACGGTTACTCTGCGGGACTCCTGCAGCTCGTAGCGGTCATATTCCTGCTCGGTTACGGTATATACTCCGGGCATTAGGTTATCTACCTGAATCTGACCGCCGTTTTCTGTCTTAACGGTTTTATCAATGCCGTTACCCTGAATACGGAAGGAAATACCCTCAACTTTTCCGTCCTCACTGGTTTTGACGATTTTCGCTGATCCATAGGAAACCTTTAATTTAAGGAATCCCTTAACCGGATCATTGACCGTCTGAGCATAGGTTACGGTATCCTGCACACCGCCGTTCGGTCCATAGATACCGTCCGTCCAAGTGATAACGCCTTTTCTCTGCGCTGTTTTCTCTGCGGTAATCGTCAGCCCGTCGCTCGGCGCTTTCTCGGCAGTAATCGTCAACTTGTTTCCGCTTACGGAGAACTGAACGCCCGAATCATTGGACGAGAACTTATATCCCGAAAGGACATTGTTGCTGTCCGTCAGCGTAACCGTGTACTTAGAGCCATCCCATTCAAGCTCGATCTCCTGTGCGCTTCCCGGCGTTTTGGAAAGGAAGCTCGGCAGCTTGGAATGCTTCTGCACACTTGCCGCCATTGAATTGTAGTAGCTCATAATTTTGTCATAAAGAGGGTGGTTAGGGCTGATCTGATCCAGAACAGCGTCCTTGCCGCCTGTGCTGACCTTGTTAAAGTTTTCATCACGCTCGCCGATCACGGTTTCCCAAATGAGAAGCTGTGTAGCGACTGCGTGAGCCAGCTTGTCGCCGCCCTCGTTCTGAGAACGCCACGAGGTTGAGATTGTTCCCGTATAGCCGTACTGGAAGATACGACCAATGAACAGCTTAATATCGTCAGGAGAAATGGTGCTGTTATAGGACGAAGGGTAGTTGTCCCAAAAATCCTCGCCCTTTTTGGTAAAGCTGTCTCCGGTCTGCTGCGGGACGCCGATCTCAATGCAGTAGCAGATATTTCCATTGTACGATCCCATCGCACGGACGGTTGTATAACGGGAAGTGCCTGTTTTCCAGCCGTTCATAAGGCTCAGGTTGCTGTGTCCCCATTCGGCGTTGTAATTCGAGTCCCCGTCACGGGGGAACGAAACGAGATATACATCATCGGTTTCTTCGGCGGCATAAGCTGTCGTACCAATCCCCACAAGGGAAGTCACGCACATCAGAGCCGCAAGAAACAACGACATAATGCGTTTTGGTTTCTTAATTTTCATCTGAAATCCTCCTTGAAATGAAAAAACGCACCGTTTTTTTTGGTGCGTTCTCTAAATGGAATATTAAATTTAAGCATAGCCGATATAGATGTCATAGATTCCGTCGGAGACTTCCTCCGCCCAAATCCATACGGCTGTGATTTCTTCGTCAGCCTTGTACCGATCTAAGCGGCTGTGAATATCCCTTTCAAGATATTTGCAGTGCGCTCCGGCACGGATCGGATTATCCCAACAGTAAACCGCCTCGCTGTCTAACAGAAGCCCCACGCTCTGAGCGTAACCTTTTGCAAAGGAAATCCAGTAGTCAATGTCAAAGTCAGTTTTAGTTTCGCTCGTCGTTTCTTCCATTTCAGGCGGCTCAGGCGTTTCACTTTCTTTTGGTATATCCGGCTGCGGTGTGGATACGGAATGTTCGGTCTTATCCGCTTTATCGGGTTGTTCGGCGGACTGTGCCGCCTGCCTGTTATCAGAATCAGTCTGAGGCTGTTCGGAGCTGACCGTATCCGTTTCCGTTGTTTCTTCCTGCTTTTCCGGCTCTGATTCCTGTACGGCTTCAGGCGTTGTTTCAACCTCCTTGCTTTCCTTTCCCGCAGGCGCTTCGGATTCAGAGGTGCTTTGAACACTCTCCGAAAAAGAAAACGGCTGTGGCTTATCTTCATTCGGCGGGGCATTGTTGCAGCCTGCAAGCACGATCAGCAAAAGAGCCAATAAAAAAACAATCGTTTTTGTTTTCATTGCGTTTCACTCCTTTTCTGCCGCCATTGTAATGCGAAACAGCATTTCAGGCAAAGGTGTGAAACGAAGGTTAATCTTACATCATAGGACATACCTCCTGTGCTTTGGAATGGTGCGTTTTTCTGAGATAGATTGAGTTAGGTGAGATAGCTGTAAGTATGTGAGATAGTTTTATTCTTTCGGATAGTGAGATAGTTTAGGGGTTGGAGTGTGAGGAAGGGGAAGAAGAAAAACACACTCCGCCTTACCTGCTGTCACGCTCGGCACGGTTACGCAAAAACTTGTTGTAATGCTCCAGCGCCTTGCAGACATACTCCTCCGTTTGGTTGATGGGGATATTTTTCGGGATCAGGCTTCGCACCCTGTCCCCACGCAAAACAATCTTCTCACGCTGATTCGGCTTTTCCTCGCTCATAATCGCAGAAATCGCTTCTGTTGTCAGCTTGCCTTCCTCGAAAAATTTCCGCATACGGATTGCCTGATCGTGGGATGGGGTACAATCGTTCAAGTCGATTTCGTCCACCAAATCCCTCTGGCAGTCCTCGTTCAGATAGGACAGTTCAACGGCGGGGCGCATTTTAATCCTGCCCTCGTCTACAAATTCGAGCAATTCAGGAACAAGGTTTGTAAGACGGATATATCTGTGTATTTGATTTCGACTATCGCCACATTCCTCGCTCATTAAATCAAGCGATTGCTTACCTCGTAAATCAATCCCCACTGGGGATGAATTTTCTTTTCTCGGTCTGCCTGCCTGTCTTTTCATAGCGTCCAGCCGCATTTTATATGCGTGGGCTTTTTCCGAGGGAAGTATCTGCGACCGTTGGAAGTTGCTTTCGACCATTAAAATCGTCGCTTCATCACGGTCGAGGTCTACCACCTCACATCTGAGCGTTTCAAATCCGGCAAGCTCGCAAGCCCTTTTTCGCCTGTGTCCTGAAATAAGCTCGTATCTGCCGTCCTCCTTCTGCCTTACGGTAGCGGGAGTAATCACGCCACGCTCTTTGATACTTTCCACAAGCTGAAACATATCCTCATCTTCCCGCACCTTAAACGGGTGGTCGGGGAAATCGTCGATTTCCTCAAGCGGAATATCCCTGATTTTAGACAGCTTCGCTTCGTCCCTTTCCTCCTGAGAGGAAAACAGCTCATCGAGCGTGTTCGTGGGCAGCGTGAAGTCGCTCTTTCTGCCTGCCATCGGCTAACACCTCCTTTGTGAAACCGGCGTAAGCCTTAGACACCGGACTGTTCGGCTCATAGGCGTAGATACTTGTGCCTTTAGAAGATACCTCTGCGGCTTTTACGGCTGCCGGAATCATTGATCTATATATCCTGATATGGCTGCCGAAATTTTCCCTGAGTGCTTCCACTGTGCTTTTCGCAAGATTTGTCCTTCCGTCCACAAGCGTCAGAAGAATACCGTCGATTTTCAAATCGGCGTTTGTGTGTTTCCTTACTTTCGCAATCGTCCCCAAAAGCTGCGTCATTCCCTTAGCGGGAAGATACTGCGCCTGAACGGGGATAATCACGCTGTCAGCCGCCGTAAGAGCGTTAAAGGTAATCATACCCAAGCTCGGCATACAGTCAATAAGGACATAATCGTACTTGTCTTTTACAAGGCTCAGATAATTCTTCAGGACGCTCTCTCGGCTCATCGCTGTTACAAGCGTCATTTCCAATGACGATAGACTGAGATTGGACGGTACAAGGTCTACTTTTTCTTTATGGTGCAGAATACCGTCAAAGGGATTTTGCTCCTGTTCCGATATGATCGCCTGTAACTTCTCTGTCAGCGTTACGGAAAGGCTGTCGCTATCCCTCCAGCCGAGGCAGGTCGTTAAATCGCCCTGCGGATCAGCGTCAATCAGAAGCACCTTTTTCCCTTGCATAGCAAGTCCGACGCCTAAATTAACCGTAGTCGTGGTCTTGCCCACGCCGCCTTTTTGATTGCATACCGCAATCGTCTTGCAGTTTGACATCTCCGGCTTTACCTCCTTTCATAGATTTAGCCATTCACTTGAATTAAAATGAATGGCTATGTAATGATTTATCGTGGACACATTGCTCCGCCCTGAAATGGATGTCTTGCATAATTCGATAAATAACTTGGCACACGAATATCGTCTTGTTTTTTGCCATCATACAGCGCTAATCTTTCACGCTCTAATCTTTCTTTTCTTGCCTTTCTCAAAGCAATTTTTTCCTCTCTTTTCCTTATCGCTTTTTCTCTTGCTTGTTTCTTTATTTGCTCTTTCCAATTGTTGTAGCAAGAATAAATTTTCGATATGTTACCATACGAACAGCGACCTTGATAAATCGTTATATCAGACAGCCATTTTCGTTCAGCAAAAAGCAGGTTAGAAAAGCGCACCCAATATTCCTTTCTTCCTATAATAACTTTACAGGTGTTTTTCTGTTGGGTAGGAAAAGCCCTTGCTAAAATAAGTTGATTTTCTTTTGTTACCCGCAAAACAATAAATAGACTTTCAGTCGTTCCTGCCTGATTAAGAAAAAACCGCTCACCCTTTTCAAACTGTTTTGACTCAGGCTCCGGCTTAGAAAACAAGAACAAGTTTCCTCTTATAAGTTGATTATTCATTTACTCATCTCCTTGATTTAATAATGTAAAGACCGCAGTATTTGTTCTCAACGCCCCCTGCGGAAAGCGATTCGCTTTGTACGGGAAGCACTAAGGTTACGGTTTGCGAAACCGTATCATAGGAATCTCACCTCTGCCGGGTACTCCGCCAGCTCCGTAGAGAAGTATCATTATCATTCTGACTGTCATTGCCGTTTCAGTAGCAAGCTGAATTTCAGGTCGGGGATTCTCGCTCGTTCCCCATATATACAATGGAAAAGTCACGGCGTACCCACCTTCGGGCTATTCATCAGAACTAATGTCCTTAGCGCCTGTCTATTCAATTTTCAAGGTACTGTGAAGGGGGAAAATCCCTGTCGAGGAAATAACCCCTTCACTCATTTGGACAAAGGGGGTCAAAATGCACACCCAAAATCGCCCTTTTTCCAAAAAAAATTTCAAAAAAATTTTTTTACCCTTGAAAATTGCCCTAAAAACGCAAAAAAAGCCGCCTGCTTCTCCGTAGAGAAACAAGCGGCTTGGCTATTTTTTATTTAGATGTATTGAACGGCAATCTTTTTCTTTCGTGCTTTCGTAAATTTGATAAGGACTTCATCTACTGCGTCCGTGTATCTACCTTGCTCTATGAGAGCATTTTTGAGAGAAATCAAACATTGTACGACTTGTCTGTACTCATCATCATCAAGATATATATGGAACTTATCATTTTTCATTGGACTGCCTCCTTTATTTTTGCTGTGCCTTTCTCCATTCAAAAAACCTCTGCCGGATAAATGCTATATCTTCATCTTCATTCGAGGTTATGAAAATATGTATGCTGCGAAACGCTTTTTTGATTTTCTCGGCGAAGTCGGCTTCGCTGCTTCCTACTGTATAAGGAATTTTTATGAGTTTGATTTCCCGCTTTCTACATAGGTATGCCTTTAAGGTTTCAATTTCTTCCGTCCCGCCGACTGTCTCAATCGCCGCATTTTCTTCAGGTACATACATTTCAAGCGGTATGCCGATAACTTTGTCTGTATCAAACTGTACCTTTATATGTTTCATTGCCGCATAAAACATAACCGCAAGCTTCGGGAAAACAGTCAGATAATCTTTCTCACATACCGTACAGCCTTTTTCCTCAATCGCTCTTTCTGAGATTTTAGCTTTCCAAGAATGTCCGAGTGAGCATTTCCACCACACACTCCGCATTGAGTTCCTTGATACTTTATTTGGGGAAATGCCTTTGTTCTTTTCATAATCCCATTCTGAAAGAAGATGTGCGTCCGTTGTTGCTAAATCATTATATCCTGCCATAACTGCCCGATCTGCACAAACAGGGCATATTGTTCCTCTTATCCGAGCATATACAACCGACTGCCACTCGTTCCCGCACTCTCTGCATTTCCACCAAACATTTTTACGGGATTTCTCATTTATCATATCAGGAGTAAGCGGAAGATTTCGGTCTGACCATTCCTGTGCAAGCTGTGGGTGCGTTGTAGCAAAATCATTAAATCCTTTTAGTAGGATTTGCCCACTGCAATAAGGGCATTGGCTACCACCTGAACGAGTGGAAATAAGAGTATTCCATTCGTGACCTTTGCTGCACTTCCACCATACCTTTCGATTCGCAAAAACTGTAACCATATTAGGCTTTAATGGGTAATTTCTCTCAGACCACTCAGAAGCGATTAGAGGGCGTTGTGAAGCAAGGTCGTTAAATCCCTCCAAGACCTTGTTATGAGAGCAATACGGGCAGCCTGTGCCGCTTATCGCCCTACTCTTAACCGTAGCTGTCCACTCGTGACCGCATTTGCCTTTCCAAATTACTTTTTTGTGTGAGCCTACCGTTACCATTGTCGGCTTTAGAGGATTATTCTTACTCGACCATTCAGCAGCCAGTTCCGGCTTCAGCGTTACTAAATCATTGATACCTTCCACGGCTCTTGCTCCTGAACAGATCGGGCATTTCTCACCGCTTGAACGAGCCTTTACGCTGGTCTGCCATTCGTGACCGCAAGTTCCTATCCACCAAACTATTTTGTTTGATCCGTATGTAATCTTGTCCGGTGTCAGCGGCAAATTCCTCTCCGACCATTCCAGAACAAGTTCAGGGTGTACCTCTGATAAAAGATTACTCATATCGAATCCCCTCCTTCCTCTGCGATTATCTTCATTATATTGAGAAAGCGAGGATTGGTATAGTTTGCGATGACGGAGAGTAAAACTATGAGAAAATACAGAAGCCCCTGAGAAGCTATAACTTCTCAGGGGCAGTGTGAAACTAAAAATTATGCGATTTTTTTGTTGCTGCACCGATTTTAGCACCGATTGGTGTAAAATTGGTGTATTTGTGTAAAATCCGAGGTTTTCGGAAAATGAAGTACATCTCGTTTTAGTAGAGCTTTGCGCCTGCCGGAATATGGTCATCTACCATCAAAAGATGGAGTTTTTCTTCGCCTTCCTCGTGGTGTACTGCACTAATCAGCATACCGCAGGAGTCAATGCCCATCATCGGTCTCGGCGGAAGATTTGTAATAGCGATACAGGTCTTGCCGACCAGTTCTTCCGGCTCGTAATATGCGTGAATACCGCTTAAAATCGTCCTGTTTTCGCCTGAGCCATCGTCTAAGGTAAACTTCAGAAGCTTCTTAGACTTCGGTACTGCTTCACAAGCAAGCACTTTGACTGCTCTGAAATCAGACTTGGAGAAAGTCTCAAAATCCACGAAATCCTTGAACAACGGCTCGATCTCCACTTTGGAGAAATCTATCTTTTCCGGCTCTATTTTCGGTGCTTCTGACTCGGCTTTATTTACACCAATTTCTTCTTTTACACCATTCAAGGGTTTCATTGTCGGGAACAACAATACATCTCTGATTGCAGGTGAATCTGTGAGGAGCATAACAAGTCTGTCAATGCCGTATCCGATACCGCCTGTCGGTGGCATACCGATAGAAAGCGCATTGAGGAAGTCCTCGTCTGTGTGGTTTGCCTCTTCGTCACCGTTTGCAAAAGCCTCTTCCTGCTTAGCGAATCTTTCTCTCTGGTCGATAGGGTCGTTAAGCTCGGAGTAAGCGTTACACATTTCCCAAGTATTGATAAAGAGCTCAAATCTCTCTACCTTTTCAGGGTCATCAGGCTTTTTCTTTGTAAGAGGAGAAATAGCAAGCGGATGATCCATAACAAATGTAGGCTGGATAAGATTCTTTTCGCAGAACTCTTCAAAGAAAAGGTTTACGATATCGCCCTTTGTATGGCGCTCTTCAAATTCAATGTTCTTCTCTCTTGCAAGAGCCTTAGCCTCTTCGTCTGTCTTTACTTCGTCAAAGTCAATTCCCGCATATTTTTTAATGCAGTCTACCATTGTAATTCTCTCAAAAGGCTTACCGAAATCAATTTCAATGCCGTTATATGTTATTACAGAACTGCCGCATACCTTTTCTGCGAGATATTTAAACATACTCTCTGTAAGGTCCATCATACCATAGTAATCGGTGTATGCCTGATAAAGTTCCATAAGTGTAAATTCAGGGTTGTGTCTTGTGTCTACACCCTCATTACGAAATACTCGTCCGATTTCGTAAACTTTTTCAAGACCGCCGACAATAAGTCTTTTAAGGTAAAGTTCAAGAGAAATACGAAGTTTTACATCTTCGTCAAGTGCATTGTAATGAGTTTCAAACGGTCTTGCTGCCGCACCGCCTGCATTTGCAACAAGCATAGGGGTTTCAACTTCCATAAATCCTCTTTCATCAAGGAAGTTACGGATTTCTTTGATTATTTTTGAACGCTTTACAAATGTATCCTTAACCTCTTCGTTCATAATGAGGTCAACATAACGCTGTCTGTAACGGGTATCTGTATTTGTAAGGCCGTGGTATTTTTCGGGGAGAATCTGGAGGCTCTTTGAAAGAAGTGTTACAGAAGTTGCGTGAATTGAAATCTCGCCAGTCTTTGTCTTAAATACTTCGCCGCTGATGCCAACGATGTCGCCTATATCGTATTTCTTAAAATCTTTGTAGCTGTCTTCGCCGATATTATCTCTTGCCACATAAACCTGAATTGTGCCCTTTAAGTCCTGAATATGGCAGAAAGAAGCCTTACCCATAACACGCTTTGACATAATTCTGCCTGCCAAAGAAACCGACTTGCCCTCAAGCTCTTCAAAGCTTTCTTTAACATCTGAACTGTGGTGTGTAACATCGTACTTTGTTATTTCAAACGGATTCTTGCCTGCCTCCTGTAAAGCCGCAAGCTTTTCACGGCGAACCTTTAAAAGCTCACCGAGATTTTCAGTATTCTGTGACTGATTCTTCTCACTCATTATTTATATTTCCTTTCAACACTGCTTACTTTGAAATCTCTAAAATCTTAAGTCCCTGAACGCCGGCAGGAGTTTCAACCTCAACTACATCGCCTACGCTTCTCTCCATAAGAGCTTTACCGATTGGTGATTCATCAGAAATAACGCCCTCTCTCGGGTTAATTCCGTTTGAACCTGAACCTAAGATTTTGAAAGATACCTGTCTGCCGTTTGAAACATACTCAACCTTTACAACAGAAGTAAGGTGAACATGCTCGTTTGAAGTGTTGCTCTCATCAATGATAACGGCATTTTTAAGAGTAACCTCAACAGTAGCAATACGAGCCTCAAGCATAGCCTGCTCGTTTTTGGCATCATCATATTCACTGTTCTCCGAAAGGTCACCGTATGAACGGGCAACCTTGATTTTTTCCGCAATTTCTTTTCGTTTTTCGGTTTTTAAGAATTCGAGTTCTTCCTCGTATTTTTTAACGTCTTCTGCTGTAAGCATAATTTGTTTTGCTGCCATTATACATCGTCCTTTCAATCAGAAAAATGAAATCTGTAGAATTCTTACATACTTTTTAATTATAAAATTTTTTAACGCCAATGTCAAGCAAAATGCAAAATATTGGCAGCAAAACACATATACGGAAAAAGTGAGGCAAGCCTCCTCTATTCATCGGTTTTGTTTATTTTTTCAAACTGCGCATATAAAGATTTTACAGTTTGACTTGTTGAAAAATTACTGCACATTGTCGGCACTATCGAACCTAAACTGTACTGTCTTCCGAGTGAATACAATGCAGAACAAAAATACTCCGTTTCAATCTCCTGCGGCTTTATTCTGTCAAAGCCGTTAGGTATTTTAAAGTAATACTTATAGTAAATCTCGCCTAAAACCTCCGCTTTCGGTCTGCCGTTTGTCAATATCAATGTTTTGTCATTTGACGAAAAAGTATTTTCTATTGTACGTGGAGCAATTATGAGTTGACAGAGTTCAAGCTCCTCCGTTCGTTTTGTAACAGTTGCGCAAGCTCCCATATTCTCCATTATCAGTTCGTTTTCATCGTAATATACATCGGGAGAATTTGTAACAACGGTAACATCAGAGGAATATTTCATCACATACTTTAAAAATTCACTGTCCCTGCCGTCGGGATCATATATGCCGATTTTTAATTTTTCCGCAAAATCACACATAGAAAGCAGGCATATTGCAAGATTGGTACAAAGTCTTGCCGTGAAATCCGAATTTTCAAATCTGTGAAAACCACACTCATCGTGGAAATCTATTTTAGGCGAACAGATTATTCTGTTTTTACTGTCGCCGATTATTTTTTCGAGTTTTTCAAATCTCGGGTTTCTTCCGTATGAAATGTATGTAATTTGTTTAAGGTACACACCTCTTGCTCTTTTCACCTGTACTACCGCTCTGTCACGCTTAAGTCTGTCAACTAAACCTTTCATTCCTTTTCTTCGTTCGTGCTTTTTAACAGTCAGTGCCGTAAGCATAAAAAATCCCTCCGCATAACTTTTTATAAAGTATATGCAAAGGGATTAATTTTAATTATTAATTATGATTGATATTCTGTCATTGGGTTATATTTTACACCGTTCAATCTTGTTTCAAAGTGAAGGTGGGCACCTGTTGAATGACCTGTAGAACCTACAAAGCCGATAACTTGTCCCTGATATACATGCTGACCCGTATAAACCATAGTTGTGGAGAGATGACCGTAAACAGTCATCTTACCGCCGTCATGAGCAATCATTACATAGTTGCCGTAACCGCCGCCGCAACCGCATGAACCGTCTTTACCCCAGTTGTGATAACAACCGTTGTAAGAATCAATTACTACGCCTTCTTTTGCGGCAACAACATCCGCTCCCATAATTCCTGAGTCTGCTATATCAATTGCACCGTGGTTATAAGAGCCTCTGTCCTCGTTCCATTCGGAAGTAAGATAGTAATAGCCCGGGCACGGCCATACAAAACCCGACGGAGAAATGTCAAGGTCACCGTGAATAGTACCGCTTGATGAGCCACCGCTGTTTGAATTATTATTTCTTTCCTGCTCGGCACGCTCTGCCTCAAGTCTTGCCTTTTCAGCGTAATAATTAGAAATAGCCTTTTCTATATCATCACTTTCAAGTGCGCCGTTCTGGATTTCGCTTGTCGCCTTATCGCTTGTCTTATAAAGTCCTGCCAAAAGTTCTTTATTCTCTTCAAGAATTTTGTTAAGCTCCTGCTGGTCGCTTTCAAGGCTTGCCTCTTCTGCCTCGAGTGAATCCATATCCTTTTCAAGTTCTGCCTTTTCTTTAGAAATATTCTCAAGGTCGCCCTTAATTGAATTGATAAGATTATTATCGTAATCAGAGAGTGCCTCTACAAGCTCCATTTTATCAAGAAAATCAGAAAAGCTCTTTGCTCCGAAAATAATTTCAAGGTCAGTTGTATTGCCTGCCATATAAATATTTCTGAGTCTGTTGCGAAGTGTATTCATCTGATCTTCAATTTTCTTATTTGCATCGTCAATCGCTGCCTGTTTGTCCTGAATTTTGCCGTTAAGCTCATTAATGCTCCGGTGACTAATCTCGATTTTATCGTCAAGAACCTGAACCTTGCTTACAAGCGCATTAACATATTCTTCCTGATCTGCAATATTTTCTTTTGTTTTTTCAAGAATCTGCTGATATTTATCGCTCTGCGCCTGAAGTTCCTGTCTTCTGCTCTCAAGAGCGTCTATATCGTTCGGGTCAATTGTGGTTGCCTGCGTTTCTTCCGTAACTGCCTCTGTTGATTCCTGTTCTGCGGCAAATACAGGATAAACCGAAAAAGTAAGAACACAAACGCTGAGAATAGCACAAAGCACAGCTTTGAATTTTCTTTTAGTTATTTTCATCAAATATACTCCTTTGTTATTACCAGCCGAGAATTTCGTTTCCTTCCATCTTCAGATACTTACGCATTGAAATAAAGCTGCCGAATGCACCGATAACCACACCTGCAACAATAAATATACCGCCAACCTGCAGATAAACATCCGAGAACGGAATAGTGGAAATTTTTACAAATGAATTTACTGCCGACATTACGCCTTCATATACCACATAAAGTACGCCTGTACCGATAATGGCTGAAATAAAACCGAGAACCATACCCTCGACTACAAACGGCAGTCGAACAAAAGCATTGGTTGCGCCGACAGACTTCATAATACTTATCTCAAATCGTCTTGAATACATTGTTGTTCTGATTGTATTTGCAATGATAAACAGAGAAATAATCGTAAGTGCAACAACTATCGCAAGACTTATGTAGCTTACAAGATTGCTTATATCGGTAAGTTTTCTCGCAAGCTCACTGCGGTTGTTGATAGAATCAACACCGTCAACCTTTAAAATTGCGTCAATAGTTTGGTCGTACTTTGACAAATCGTCCATTGCAATTATATATGCATCGGGCAACGGGTTGTTGTCGCCGTTTACATTTTCAAATACAGCTTCCGGAAGTGAATCTTTAAATTCGTTGATTGCATCTTCCTTCGGGTAAAATCTTACAGAGGTAATATTATCAAGTTTCTCAAGGTTTTTGCCAATGTAAACCGCCTCAAGGTCAGATGCTCCGTCCTTGATGTAAACGGTTGTTTCATTGGTTTTTCCCACAGAGTCAACTTCCTTTTCTATGTTTACCGAAATAAGTTCAGCTGCACCTGTAAGCACAAGACAGCTTACAAGAACGCATATCGAAGCAATACTCATAATTCGGTTGCTCCATATACTTCTGAAACCTTCTCTTATTAAATAGCCAAAGCCACTCATATTATGTTCCTTTCTTTTTAGTCTGGAACGACATCATTGTCAACAAAGTTTTCTTTTGTTTCTTTGCTAAGGGCAATACCCTCAATAATTTCGTCAATATCCTCATACTGCGCATCATATGCAAGTGCAGCTTCGGGATTTTTAGTGTCGCTCTTTACTCTGCCATGGTCAATTACAATTACACGCTTGTTAAACTGTCTTACAAGTTCGTGTTCGTGAGTAACAACAAGTACAGTTGTACCCATATCGTTAATTTCACTCAAAAGTTGAATAATATCATGTGACATTTCAGGGTCAACATTACCTGTCGGCTCATCGGCAATGATAATTTCAGGATTATTTACCAATGCTCTTGCAAGGCTGACACGCTGCTGCTCACCGCCCGAAAGCTCACTTGGCTTGTTTTTCATTTTATTTTTTAGTCCGACAAGCTCAAGAATGTACGGAACTCGTTTTTTAATTGATGATGCGCTCGCACCGATTGCTCTCATTGCAAAAGCTACATTGTCAAAGACATTCATCTTATCTATCAGTCTGAAGTCCTGAAATACAATACCCATATGACGACGAAGATACGGAACTTTTCTGCGACGCATTTTTGTTATATTAAGATTATTCACGATTATTTCACCTGACGACGGACTTTCCTCGTGCATAATCAGTTTTAAAAACGTACTTTTACCTGCTCCGGACGCACCTACTATAAAAGCAAACTCGCCCTTGTCTATATGTATAGAAACATCATAAAGCGCATGAGTGCCATTCGGATAGGTTTTAGATACATTGTTAAAATCTATCATAAATTTCACCTTTATTACAAAATACACACTTATTCTGTATATTTTGCGTTATATAATACAATATTTTGTAATATTTTGACAAGTTAATTCTAAAAAGTCAAAATGGCCTGCGCTACCGAAAAATCGGCAGTGCAGAGCCATATTAAATTCACTCAATCAATACTTTGCAGGACTTGCGTTAAGGTATTTTTTAACCATAAGAGCTACCTTAAATACGATAGCGTCCTCAAATTCACGAAGGTCAAGACCTGTAAGTTTCTTAATTTTTTCAAGTCTGTAAACAAGTGTATTTCTGTGAACAAAAAGTTTTCTTGATGTTTCAGAAACATTGAGGTTGTTTTCAAAGAAACGCTGAATTGTAAAAAGTGTTTCCTGGTCGAGGCTCTCGATTGAACCACGCTTGAAAACTTCCTTTAAGAACATTTCACAAAGAGTTGTTGGAAGCTGATAAATAAGACGGGCAATACCGAGGTTATCATAGCTTACTATTGTACGCTCTGTATCAAATACCTTTGCTACCTCAAGTGCGCTCTGTGCTTCTTTAAATGAACGGGCAAGGTCCTTAATACCTGTTACCGTTGTACCTATACCTACAACGCAGTGGGTGTAGAATTCACTTGAAAGTGTGTCTGAAATAGAGCTTGCAAGCTTTTCAAGGTCACGGCTCTCTGTATCCGCCTTAATCTCTTTTACGAGTGCAATTTCGTACTCATTAATATTGATAACAAAGTCCTTTGACTTGTCCGGGAAAAGATTCTGAATAATATCGTATGCAGAAACATCTGTTTTTGAAACGATTTTGATAAGAAGACAAACTCTTGAAACTTCGCTGTTAAAGTGAAGTTCTCTTGCCTTAAGATAGATATCGCCCGGAAGAATGTTGTCGAGAATTACATTCTTAATAAAGTTTGAACGGTCATATTTCTCGTCATAATACTGCTTAATGCTTGCAAAAGAAACAGAAAGTAGCTGTGCGTACTTCTGAGCATACTCATCTGTACCCTGTACAAATACAGCGTAATCATACTTAGCGTTGCTGCCAAATGACTTATATGTATAGCCGTTGATTACAAAAGGAGCTGTTGAACTTAAGGTTTCTGAATTTACGCTTTCGTTTACCTCACCGATTTTGCCAAGCTCTGAACAAGCTATAACAACAGAAGTTTCGTCAATAACGCCTATTGTTCTGTCAATTGCATCTTTCATCTGGTGAACAATACCCTGGAATAATCTGTTTGACATTTTATTTACCTCTTTTTCTAAGCAAATATTCATATAATTGTAAGCATATTATTCAGGCTGTATTTTGCTTTGACCTTAGCTGCAAACATATACAAAATGCATAACACCTGTAATTTTTGCAAAACAAGCCTTTGTAGCAAAAATTCTTATAATAAGAGCCTAATGAATTAATATATTTAAAATACAATATATCTCTTATATACATATTACACAAAAACGAGAAAAAAATCAACCTCTATTTTCAAATTTCTTTATTTTTTTTATAGATTTTGCATAATCGGCAAAAGGTTACAAAATTGATAACAATATTAAACAAATTTAACCTTTGCTTTTTAGTAATTTGCCATAAAAAAACCGTTTTTCATCAGAAGTCGTGATAATTATGGTTTAACTCACAGTTTAGCCAAGCAATTATAAAAGTTTGGTCAACCTTTTTAAAGGTTGTGGGTGTGGGCAAAGCCCACAAATACTTTCCGTTTATGCAATCTTACGATAGCCAAACAGCTCGCTGTTTGGCGGCTTGAACACAACGGCGTTAGCCTTAAAAAGCGATAGCAATAAGAAAAGAAATTCGTTATTTCATAATAAAATATAGGTTTTTTAATGTCTGTCGCCTGTTTTTCAAACTATGTGCAAGCACGCAAACAGCGTGGCTGTTTGCGCCTGATAAATTGTTATATCGGAAGATTTTATGGGCGCTGCCCAAACCCGCAATTTTTGAAAAAATTGAGTAAACTTTTTTTGCTTTTGGGAGGATAATTTAGCGTTAGCTAAATTTTAATCCCCGACCGACACTCCGCTAAACAATAATTTATCTCAATTTTGATAAAAAACAAGAATTCTAAAAGCAAACTAAGGCGGAGCACAATGCGCTCCGCCTTAAATAAGTACATATTAAAATCAGTTAATAATTGTACGCTCTGTTTCTTTATCAAAGATGTGGATCTTATCAAGCTCAAATGCAGCCTTAATGCTGTCACCCGGCTTAGCGGTTGAAGTAGGCTCAACTCTTGCAGTTACAGGGATACCACCGATATTTACATAAAGGTAAATCTCAGCACCCATAAGCTCTGTAACATCAACATTACAATCAACAACGCCGTTGTCGCTTGCGCACTTAGCGAGGAACTCAGGCTCATCGTGAACATGCTCAGGACGAATACCGAATACTACTTCCTTGCCTACATATGGATCAAGCACGCCGCCCTTTGTCTTTTCAGAAGGAACGATAATCTGATACTTGTCAAAGCAAAGTGCATACTCTGAACCAACCTTCTTAAGTGTAGCGTCGATAAAGTTCATCTGCGGTGAACCGATAAAGCCTGCTACGAACATATTGCATGGCTTGTCATAGAGATGCTGTGGAGTATCAACCTGCTGAATGAAGCCGTCCTTCATAACAACAATTCTTGTACCCATTGTCATAGCCTCTGTCTGGTCATGAGTTACATAGATGAATGTTGTACCGAGTCTCTGGTAAAGCTTAGAAATCTCTGTTCTCATCTGAGCACGGAGCTTAGCGTCAAGGTTAGAAAGCGGCTCGTCAAGTAAGAATACCTTAGGGTCACGAACGATAGCACGGCCAAGAGCAACACGCTGTCTCTGACCACCTGAAAGAGCCTTTGGCTTTCTGTCGAGATACTGCTCAATACCGAGGATACGAGCTGCCTCTTCTACTCTTCTCTTAATCTCGTCCTTAGGAGTTTTACGGAGCTTAAGACCGAAAGCCATATTATCATATACAGTCATATGCGGATAAAGAGCATAGTTCTGGAATACCATTGCAATATCTCTGTCCTTAGGTGCAACATCGTTAGCGAGCATATCGCCGATGTAAAGTTCACCCTTTGAGATATCCTCAAGACCTGCGATCATACGAAGTGTAGTTGACTTACCGCAACCTGACGGTCCAACGAGAATAATAAATTCCTTGTCTGCAATTTCAAGGTTAAAATCTGTTACGGCTGTAACGCCACCGTCATAGATTTTATAGATGTGTCTTAAAGATACATTTGCCATTTTTATAAACCTCCAATAATCCGATGAAGCAAAAATCCGAAAATCTATATCAAAGAAAATACTGTTTTGCTTTATTACAGTTAATAATATATCACTTTTGCTGTTTTTTTACTATACTGATTTTGACTAAAATTTTAGTCATTATTTTATTTAATTCAGCGACTAGTTAAAAAATACTGCCTGATTTTAGTGCATATTGCCCATAAAGATTGACATTTTGTCTAATTCCGATAACATTTTAGTCTCTCCTATATGCAAATTGCTATCCAAATACAAATCGCCGATTGATATTCGTTTAAGGTGCACAACATTTTTTCCACATACCGCAAACATTTTCTTTACCTGGTGGAATTTACCCTCGCAAATCGTTACAATTGCGGTCGTTTTATCCGGATTTTCGCCGGAAATTTCAAGTTTTGCAGGCATACAGCGTGTTCCGTCGGCAAATACAATACCGTTTTCAAAATCACTTATCATTTCTTCGGTAATTTCACCGTCAAGCTGTGCTATGTACTTTTTCTCGACATGTTTTTTCGGCGAAAGCATATTGTGCGCAAATTCCCCGTCATTTGTAATAATAAGAAGTCCCTCGGTATCCTTGTCCAATCTGCCTGCCGGGAATAAGCCGGGGCGCTGAAACTCCTCAGGCAAAAGGTCTATTACGGTTTCCGCTCTTTTATCGTTGCTTGCGGATAGAACTCCGGCAGGTTTGTTCATCATTATATAAACATATTTGCTGTACAAAAGAGGTTGTCCGCCGACGGTAATGTCATCAGCCACAGCATCTACTTTGTGTTGCGGCTGTTTGATACATTCTCCGTTTACGCATACTGCACCGTCTTTTATAAGTTTTTGTACTTCTTTGCGACTGCCGACATTTTGAGAAACCAAAATTTTATCAAGTCTGTCCATTTTACCTTCCTTTCTGCCTAAAACAAAGGCAGATAATCTTCTCCGTATACGCCGCTTGTTATGTGACCGCCGATAATTCGGTTTTTATAAACGAGTATAACAGCCTTTTTTCCGTCATCAATACTGTATGTATAGCGTTTTGCGGGCTTACCCGCATAATTGCTCAAATCAAATACGGATTTTTTCTGAATTTCGTTATACTTTTCATATACGCTGTTAAAATCCTGCGGAATAATTACCTCGTCAACCGATTCGTCAACCGCATTTATTCCCAACTGTTGAAAAAATTTTATTCTGTCATCACTGCTGTCAGCCTTTAGCGAATAGTTTTCAGAATTAAATTCCGCATAATCTTCCACATGTGTGAAATCTGCGTTTATAAGAATTATAAATACGGTAATCACTGCCAAAACAACAATTAATGCTACAATAAATCGTTTCTTTTTAAATCGTAAAACAAACATTTCAAAACCTCCATATACTTTATATGTATATGAAAGCTGTGTGCGCAAATTGCATTAAATAAGATTATAAATTTCAAGAGGAGTGTCGGCAAAAACCTTTCCGCCCTCTTTCTTCATCTGTTCAATATCGCCGTAGCCGTAGTTTGCGCCGACAAAATCAATCCCCGTCTGAACAGCGCCTTTGGTATCAAAGTAGGTATCGCCGATAATCACAGCGTTTTCCCTGTCTTTTTCAAGACTTGTACCGAGAGAATTAAGTGCATACGGAATCAAATCTTTTTTATCTTTTCGGCTGCCGTCAAGCGTAGAACCGCACACTGCGTCAAAATACTGTGAAAGTCCGAGAATTTCAATAATCTCTTTGGCAAACAATTCATATTTAGACGAACAAACCGCAATCTTCTTTCCGTCAGCTTTGATTTTTTTAAGCAGTTCTTCAATTCCGTCATAAGCTTTGTTTACAAATTTACCTTTTGTATTATAAATATCTCTGTAAACCTCTACGCCACGCAGACTTTCCTCTTGAGAAAAGTGGCAGATATTCAAAAATGTATCAATTAACGGCGGACCTATATACAATGTGTAATCGCTAAGATCGGGCACGGGTTTTCCCATTTGTTTTATTGCATTTTCGAGAGAATATTTTATACCGTCGGCACTTTTACTGATAGTGCCGTCAAGGTCAAAAAGTATGTAATCGTGCTTAACCATTAAACTTTTCATCCGCCTTTTTCTGGAATTTTTCAGCCTTTACGCTCACTCTTGTGTGAGTTCCCTTTGCAATAATTCCTTTTGCGTCACTTGCGCTTACTTCAAAATTAAAGAATCTGCCGTCATTTTCTTTTAATACGGCTGTAGCGGAAATCTCTGCGCCGAGAGGAGTAGGACTTGTGTGTTCTATAGAAATTGCTGTACCTACTGTTGTAAGTTCGTCATTATTTAAAATTTCCTCGCACAGTTCAAAAGCCGCATTTTCCATAAGAGCAACCACTGCGGGAGTAGCAAGTACGGCAAGTCCGCCGCTGCCCATAGACACCGCAAGCTGCTCTTCTTCTACTTTTATTGTTTTAGTGAGAGTTTTTTCTTCCATAATAATCACCTTTCCCTGTTGTCTATCACGAAAAATTGTGATATACTTATTATTATGATACAATAAAAATATTGATTAGGCAAGTATGCCAATCAATTTTGAGGAGTAAAAGATAATGAAATTAGGCATTGTAGGTTTACCTAATGTTGGTAAAAGCACACTTTTTAACGCAATCACAAATGCAGGTGCTCAAAGTGCAAACTATCCGTTCTGTACAATAGAGCCAAATGTAGGCGTTGTAGCTGTTCCGGACAAGCGTCTTGACAAGCTTGCGGAAATGTATGACCCGGACAAATATACCCCCGCATCAATCGAATTTGTTGATATTGCAGGTCTTGTAAAAGGTGCGTCAAAGGGTGAGGGTCTTGGCAACAAGTTCCTTTCAAATATTCGTGAGTGTGACGCTATCGTTCATGTTGTTCGTTGTTTTGAAAACGATGACATCATTCATGTTGAGGGTTCTATTGACCCTGCAAGAGATATTGAAACAATCAACCTTGAGCTTATTTTATCGGATGTAGAAATGCTTGAGCGTAAAATCGACAGAACGCAGAAAATGCTTAAGGGCGACAAAAAATATCAGAAAGATATTGATTTCTACAAGCGTGTGCTTGAGACACTCGAGGCAGGCAAACCCGCAAGAAGTGTAGAGTGTAACGAAGATGAGGCTCTTTTGCTTTCTGATGTTGCATTGCTCACAACCAAGCCTGTAATTTATGCCGCAAATATGAGCGAAGAGGATTTTTCAAACGGTCTTGATTCTAACGAGGGTTACAAGGCAGTTCAGAAAATTGCCGCTGAAGAAAAAGCAGGCGTTCTCCCTATCTGCGCTGAAATTGAGGCTGAAATCGTAGAGATGGATAAAGAAGAAAAAGAACTTTTCCTTTCCGATATGGGACTTGAACAGAGCGGTCTTGACAGGCTTATCAGCGAGTGCTACTCACTTCTCGGTCTTATTTCTTACCTTACAGCCGGCAAGCAGGAAGTAAGAGCATGGACAATTAAGAAAGGTACAAAAGCTCCGCAGGCGGCAGGTAAGATTCACACCGACTTTGAGCGTGGATTTATTCGTGCCGAAGTAATTGCTTATGACGACCTCATTGCTTGCGGAAGTATGTCGGCAGCAAAAGAAAAAGGTCTTGTTCGCAGCGAGGGCAAAGAATATGTTATGAAAGACGGAGATGTTGTTCTTTTCAGATTCAATGTATAATTGCTCATTATTAATTATAAAAATTCAGCCACCGTTTTTTGCGGTGGCTTTGTTGTAGGTGAAACAATGGAAATCAATAAAGATTATATATGGAATTATCTTAAAAATTCCGATTTGCCGATTATTCTTTACGGAATGGGTGACGGCGCAGACAAAGTTCTGTCCGCTTTTAAAAAATACGGAATAACCGCAAGCGGAGTTATGGCAAGCGATGATTTTGTAAGAGGTCAGAGTTTTCACGAATTCACGGTAAAAAAGCTAAGTGACTTTGAAAATGAGTATTCAGATTTTATAATTGCACTTTGCTTTGCCACTCAACTGCCCGATGTTATGCAAAATATTTTTGAAATTGCCAAAAAGCATAAAGTCGTTGTTCCGAGTGTTCCTGCATTCGGCGATATTCTTTTTGACGAAGAATTTGCGAAAAAAAATAAAGAAAGCATAACAAGTGCCCGAAATTTGCTTGCAGATGATTTATCAGTAAAAGTTTTTGATAATATTCTTGAATTTTACAAAACAGGAGAACTCTCTCTGCTTGACGGAATTACAACCGATAAAGACGAGGCTTTCTCTCTCCTGTCGCTCGGTGAAGACGAAACCTATGTTGACCTCGGCGCATACAACGGAGATACTGTAGACGAATTTTTGCATTACACAAAAGGCAAATACAAATTTATTACCGCACTTGAACCGAATGCCAAAAACTACAGTAAATTACAGGCGCATTGCTCGGAAATGAAAAATCTTGAACTCTGGCAGCTCGGTGCGTACAGTCACAACACCACTCTTTGTTTTAACAACAAGGCAGGCCGTAACAGTGCCATAGTAAACGAAAGCAACACAAAAACTCCCGTTGCCGCCGTTGATACAATTTTGTGCGGGCGGGCGGCAACATATGTAAAAGCAGATGTTGAGGGCGCTGACTTTGAAACAATTTTGGGCATGAAAAATACGCTGAAAATGTTTAAGCCAAAGCTCAACTTTTCAGCGTATCACAGATTTGAAGATATTTTCAGACTGCCGCTTTTGATTTCGGGAATAAATCCTGAATACAAAATATATTTGCGGCATCATCCGTACATTCCTGCATGGGATACTAATCTCTATTGCATTTAATTATTTTTTGAAGAACCAAATTCATTTAATATATCATCGATTTCGCTTTCATCGGTTACCTTATCGGTGGAAGCGTATTTACTGTAATCAAAATCATCGTCATCATCATTTAAATCGTATGTTGTTTCTACAGCTTTCGGTGCTTCTGCCTCGGCAGCCTTTTCATTTACAAATTCTTCGTTTCTGCGCTTAGCCGCAAGCAATCTTTCCTCTGCTTCCGCCTCTGCCTCTGCCTCTGCTTTTTTACGCTTATCGCCAAAAGCAATATCGCCGACAAACAAGCCGAAAATACCCGAAATAAGGTAAGCAACCAAAAGAATTATGTTTGTAAGGTGGAAACCGCCGTTATAAATAAGCATACTCGGAATGAATACGACAGGAGCTATAAGTGTAAACAAAAAGTCCATTCCGTACTTTGAACAATACATTGCGGCGCACACTATTGCAGTTGCCGGGAAAATAAAATAATATGCCACTGTCGAAAATCCCTGCAAAGATTTTGAAATAAAGATAATCGGCACGAGCATATAAATCAAAAGGATTACCACACCATAGGGTAAATATTTTTTAACCAAACCGTTCATAATAACCTCCGTAATAATATATTGTAACACTCATTCTATTATAACTAAAATTCATAAAAAATCAATAAGCTATGCAATATTTGTTGTTTTGCATTAAAAAACGAGGCTTGCGGTAAGCCTCGTTTTATATTTTTCTCAATTACTTAAGTTCATCGGTGATTTCCTCGGTATAATCAGCTTTCTGCGACTCGACAAGTTCTTTGTACATATCGCCCTTGTTGGTATAACCGTCAACATTTCTGTAATAATACTCAAGATTGGTTTCACCTGAAATGGAGGTATTGTTCAAGTCAACATTCTGTGTTCCGTCAGCATACTGCATAATGTCTTTAAATCTAACAGGGAAATAAACAGTGGTTTCGTCAAACGCCTTTTTATCCTCAACGCTCTTTACCTTACCGCTGTAGATAATGTAAATCTGGTTATTGCCGTCCCAGTTCCAGCCGTTTTCATCTTTTGTATAAAGGAAGTATGTACCTTCAAATTTCAAATCAGACACACCGATATACTTATTTTCACCTGCAAAATATGCATTGATAACATCTTCGGTCTGCTTTTTCATAGCATTAAGTGTATCTTCTTTAATATCTGCCGTCTTTGACACATATTGATCAACAGCGGTACACTTAAAGTCCTTTGTGGTTGAAGTAAATACACAACCGTAATCCTCAACAAAACGCTCCGGGTCATTGCTCACTGTAACAGTAATTGTATCGCCGATTTTTATATCGTAGCTTTTGCTAAGGTCATAATAAATGTTCTCATATACCTCATCTTTTGAATTGTTTACTACTTTGGCATATACATTTGGTGATGTACCTGAAAATTCAACTGTAACACCCTCAAATGGGTCTATTTTCTTGGTTTCTTTAAGTCCCTCAACAGTATATTCTTTCGATTCGCCAACATACTCAATCTTGTATTGTGCTGCGGCATCATTGTCATATTCAAAATTTACCGTTACCGTATCACCGTTTGAAAGACCGCTTGTTTTATCAAGATCGTAGTCAATATCTACCGCATCATAATAATCGGCAATCGAACTCCATGTAATATCCGAATCATAGAGTTTTTTACATGTAATATCCGAATTATAGGCTTTTTTAAACGAAGATGACGCCTTCATCAGATCATCTAAATACTTATCGTAATCAAACTCTGCTGAAGCTGTGCCGTATGCGTCGTATCCGTCATAACTTACTTTGATATAATCACTAAGATTAATTTTAGTTTTATGATTAGCAACGAGAACCAAGGATACAATAATAATGATTAATAACGCACAAGCGCCGCCTATAATACCAAAAAGCAACTTTTTATTCATCGGCTTTTTAGGCTTTGCAGGTTGAACGAAAACTCCCTGATTAACACCTGCAGGCTGAAAATTATTAGGCTGAAACTGTGGGTTTTGCGATTGTGCCGAAACACTCTGTTGCGGTTGATTATACTGCGGAGTATTTACCTGCGGCTGAACACTCTGTGCATTGTTTTGTACATCATTTCTGGCATTACTCTGTGATTGAACATTTGCACCACAAAAAATGCAAAATTTACTGTCATCTTTAATTTCTTTGTTACAATTAGGACAAATCATTTGCTATCCGCCTTTCAAAATTTAGACAAACATTTGTGTTTTCACATATTTATCACATAAATTATACTATTTCGTACATCAAATGTCAACATTTAAGTCTATCGTCAATAACAAAAAAGCTATAATATTTATTCAAAAATTCATTGACAATAAATACAAAATAAACTAAAATAAATATGTATGGGATTTATATCCCGATAATATTATCTTAAGAATTTGGGGTGAAAAATTAATGGACGCAGACGGTAATAAAGGCGCAGTACCTGGGCGAAGTTGCAACAAACGAAATGACCGCTATTGCGTTCATTTTTTGTCGCTCAATATATAAACTGAATATGGTGCTCGTCTTTACTCCCTAAACAGCTGAAGGAGGAAAGATGATGGAAACAGTTAAGGTTGGTATAACCGAAACTATCAGAGTGCTGCTTGAAGAAAAAAAGTTTAACACTCTAAGAGATATTCTTGTCACCCTTAAGCCATACGATATTGCTACTATATTTGAAGAGCTGCAGGACGAAAAAACTCCTCTGCTTTTCAGAATTTTGCCGAAAGAGCTTGCCGCCGAAACATTTGTGGAAATGGATGACGAAACTCAAAAGCTCTTGATTCACGGATTCAGCGATACAGAGCTTAAAGAAGTTGTTGACGAGCTTTTTATTGACGATGTGGTTGACCTTGTTGAGGAAATGCCCGCAAATGTTGTTAAGCGAATTTTAAAGCAAGCAGACAAGGATACAAGAAAAACTGTTAACGAACTGCTCAAATATCCCGAGGACAGTGCAGGCTCAATTATGACAACCGAGTACATTGTACTTCGTCCCGAAATGACAGCCGAGCAATCTATAAAAAGAATCAGACGAACAGGTGTAGATAAAGAAACTATCTACATTTGTTATGTTACGGATGACAACTCAAAACTTATCGGTATTACAAGCGTAAAGGATCTGCTTTTATCTGACGATGATGTTATTGTTTCGGAGATAATGGAAGAAAATGTAATTTGTGTAAACACTCTTGACGACCAGGAGAAAGTAGCGCAGATGTTTTCTAACTATAATTTTCTTGCGCTCCCCGTTGTAGATACCGAAAACAGACTTGTCGGCATTGTAACAATCGACGATGCTATTGATGTCTTGCAGGAAGAGGCAACCGAGGATATTGAAAAAATGGCTGCCGTAATGCCTTCCGATAAGCCTTATATGAAAACAAGTGTTTTCGGAATTTACAAAAAGCGTATTCCATGGCTGCTTGTACTTATGCTTTCAGCCACATTTACAAGTGCTATCATTTCTCATTTTGAATCTGCGCTTGCAAGCGTAATCGTGCTTTCGTCATTTATTCCGATGATTACAGGTACAGGCGGTAACGCCGGTTCGCAGGCTTCGGTATCGGTTATCCGTGCTCTGTCGCTTGGTGAAATCAAATTCTGCAATGCAATCAAGGTATTGTGGAAAGAGTTTAGAGTATCTATCCTTTGCGGTGTCACTCTTGCCGCCGCAAATTTTATAAAATTGATGATATTCGATTTAAACGGCAAAGAAAACGCCTTTTTTATCGGACTTGTAGTTTCGCTTACACTTATCGGAACTATTATAATGGCAAAACTCATAGGTTCGTTCTTGCCTATGGTCGCACACAAAATCGGTGTTGACCCTGCCGTAATGGCATCTCCGCTCATCACCACAATTTGCGACGCCTTATCACTTTTAATTTACTTTGGAATTGCAACAACAATTCTTCATATTTAAAAAACAGGTCATATCTGCAAATACAGCAGATATGACCTTAATTTTTTTCGGAATTCAGCAAGCCTAAAATCACTCCCAAAGCTATGTTTTGTTGTTTTGCCGATAATTCTCTGTAGCCGCCGAGCAAATCACATACTGACGAATTGGTATTATCAAAAGAAAATATAGAAACTGCCGACTGTTCATTTACTTTGCCAAACGGTTGATATTACATTGTAATATCATCAGATAACAATGTATCGTCTGATAAAAAATATATGATTGTAAATATGAATTATGCAAAATCAATAATAGGAGATATTAATTATGACGGTTACATCACCATGGAAGATGTCGAACTATTAATGCAATATCTCGCTACCGGTAATTACATTGATAAAAGAATTGCAGATGTAAATAATGATGAACTTATTGATGTTGCTGATGCAATTCAAATAAGCCGATTCATAAATGGCAACGATACTAATTATAATATTGGAAAAGAAATCACTTTAGACAGTTTATTAGGCGATCTAAATTCAGACGGAAAAATATCAGTTAATGATGTAACGGAATTACAAATGTATATTTCTCAATCTAAAGATTTTTCCGATGAGCAGAAAATTCTTGCCGACTACAATCAGGACGGCATAATAGATGTGCTTGATGTAACAGATATACAACAACTCATTGCAAATTCATAAGCTTATCTGCACACAACAAAAGCCTTGCAGGCGAAATCCTGCAAGGCTTTTTTATAGATTATTATAATTAAATATTAACTTGTTCCTCAACAATAGATTCTAAAGCTTCCGACTTTTTGCCGAAAGAAAATACCTTTACCTCTTTGTACCACATACAGCACACAGCTGATACTGCAAGCGGTAAAAATCCTAACCATATGCTCTCCCTTGCCCAAAAAATTTCAGCCACGCTTGCAAGAGCAACGCCTATATGGAAGAAAAGCAATGTCATTCCGAAAAACTGCGCTTTGCGTTTCATCTTTATGTCGCCGTCAATAAGATAAGATGTAAGCGATGTTACCGTTTGTCTTATATTATTGGTCGAAAAAATTGTTGAACTGCCGTATCCCGCATCGCCTGCGTAAGCGTTCCATTGAATAGGAGCGGCAAAAAACAGCGGCAGCATTGCAAGGTACGAATTTTCTACAAAATTGAGCACGCTTACAAGTATAAAAGCAGCCGATGTCAAACCAAGACTTATTATTTTTGTATCAAGTTTTATAAATTTGTGGAGCAACACATATGTCACATTACCGCAAGCATACACCAAAGCGGCAAGCACCATATAAATTAATAAAGAATGTTCCGGCTCAAACAAATTATGTACAATGTGTATCATATTTGATGTTTGCGATGAGGCAAGCAGGTCGCAATGATTTATGATTGCGTACGCACCCATAAATCCGCCGATTGAGCTTACACAAAAGTGTAGCCACGCTTCTTTTTTAACATTTTTCTCCACGATTATCGCCCTTTTATTAGTTTTTCGCTCATAATTATATCACAACAAGCGACAAAATTCAATTATAAAAGCGCTGATAAGAACGGGGTTTTCAGCTATCTTTTTGTGTATCGTCAATTAATCTGCCTTTTTCGACATTCGGCTTTATAAAATTGATGTAAGAATATTCCGCCAAAATTTCAGAACCTTTTGGGGTGTTCTTTTGCCTGCCAAGCACCTGGCTTAATTTTATTTTTCTCTCTGCCCACATCTTACCGTCTGTTGCGTCATTCAGCATTACGGGCTGAACATTGTCCATAGTATGGGCAAATTTTGCCTCGGCTGTTTCGGCATTTTCAAATTCAATCCAAAGATTTTTAAGCTTTTCGCACTGGTCGTCGGGCAAAAGTCCGAAAATTCTGTCTGCCGCTTTCTGTTCCCTTTCGTGTTGAGTTTTCTTGCCCTCTTCGTCATAACAATAGGTATCTCCTGCGTCAATCTCCACAATATCGTGCAGTAAAAGCATTGTAACCGTTTTTAAAACATCTATTTTTTCGTTGGCATACTCACTCAAAAGCACGGTCATAAGCGCCATATGCCATGCGTGCTCGGCATCGTTTTCCTTGCGCTCTCCGCCTGTAAGCAATGTCTGACGCTGTATGAATTTTTCCTTGTCAATTTCCTTTATAAAGTCAAATTGCTTTTTAAGCCTTTCGTCCATAATTACCTCAACTTACAACATTCTTAGGAGTGCCGTTTATAAATGAACCGATATTGTCTGCAACAATATTCATCAATCTTTCCCTTGTCTCAACGGGCGCCCAGGCGATGTGAGGAGTTATAATGCAATTCTTTGCCTGCATTAAAATACAGTCATCCTCCATCGGCTCAACAACCAAGGTATCTACTGCCGCTCCGCCGATAATATCGTTCTGCAACGCATCGTAAAGGTCGTTCTCTGCCATTACTCCGCCCCTTGCGGTATTCACAAACAATGCATTGTTTTTCATTTTTGCAAACTGCTCTTTGCCAAACATTTTATCCGAATCGCTGTTAAGCGGGCAATGAACCGTTACAATGTCGCTCCTTTCAAGCAACTCGTCAAAACTTACAAACTCCACTCCGTCAGCCTGCTTTTCGGAACGATTATACGCAAGGACTTTCATTTCAAATGCCTGAGCAATTTTTGCAACCGCACTTCCGATACTTCCAAATCCTACAATACCTATTGTTTTTCCTGCAAGCTCGTTTAGCGGATATACAAACGGCGAAAAAGTCTTGCTCCTTTTCCATTGACCGTCGGCAACAAATTTTGCATATTCATGCACCTTGCTGTAATGCTCCAAAATTAATGCAAAAGTATGCTGTGCAACGGCATTTGTGGAATACGAACCCGCATTGCAGACTGTAATACCGTGCTTTCTGCAATATTCTATATCAATGTTATTGTATCCTGTGGCAAAAAGTCCGATATATTTTAAATTCTTTGCAAGTTTTAATGAACCCTCGTCAAGTCGGGTTTTGTTGCAGATAACCATATCTGCGTCCGCAATCTTTTCTGCGACCTCATCATATGTGAGAAGTCCGTACTGCACCACTTCTCCGAACTGTGAAAGTCGGTCGGCAGGTACAAGATTATCCACAACAGTTTGTGCGTCCGTCAATACAATTTTCATACTGTTACCTCCGTTTTTATAAGTTAAAAATCTAATTTTATTATACACAAATTTTTTAATCTTGCAATCATTTGACAAAAAATGTATAATTATTGTGGAGGTATGACTATGTACAAAAATATTTTATTTGATGTTGACGGCACACTTTTACCTATGGATGTTCACGAATTTGTTAAATATTATTTCGGTTCACTCTGCGAAAAAATGATACCTGTTCTTAAAATCAAACCGAAAGCGCTTACCGATTCTATTATGGCAGGGCTTGGCGCAATGGCTAAAAACGATGGTTCCGCACTTAACAGAGATGTGTTTTGGAAAGCCGCCGCAAAAGTAAGCGGTGTTGACCTTATTAAATACGAAGATATGTTTACCGATTATTATAATAATGAATTTGTCGCCGCAAAGACCGCAACCTTCGTTAATCCTTATGCAAAAAAATGTGTTGATTTTGCAAAAGAAAACGGATACAAAGTAATTGCCGCAACAAACCCGATTTTTCCTAAGCCGGCTACATATAAAAGACTTGAATGGGCAGGACTTAATCCCGAAGATTTTGAATATATTACCGTTTATGACAACTCGTCAAGCTGTAAACCCAATCTTCTGTATTTTAAAGATTTATGCGAAAAATGCGACATTTCTCCAAAAGAAAGCCTTATGGTCGGCAATGATGTTGACGAAGATTTGTGCTCCGCCGAACTTGGTTTTGACACATTTTTAATTACCGACTGCATTATAAACCGTAATGATAAGGATTATTCATCATACAAAAACGGAAGTTTTGAGGATTTTTATAATTATCTGACCACACTTAACAAATAATTTTATCTGCAACATAATAAAACAAAATTTTCACTCCATATCTATTATTATATAGTTATGGAGTTTTTATTTGCCTTTATAAGGCAAAATAGCGAGCTGAATTTTCAGTAAAAAGGATGTTTAAAATGCTCAAAACAAAATTTGAAAACAATGTGCTGACAGCGTTCATTGAGGGTGAACTTGACCATGACTCTGCCGCAAGAATACGCACAAAGCTTGACGGAATCTGTGAATCAATTAAGCCAAAGCTGTTAAACCTTGACTTTTCCGGGGTATCGTTTATGGACAGCTCAGGAATCGGTCTTGTACTCGGAAGATACCGCCAGATGAAATTACTCGGCGGTTCTGTCAGGGTAATTAACATACCCGAAAATATGTACAGGCTGTTTGCTCTTTCCGGGCTTGAGGGATTGGGGGTGCTGAGATGAATTTAATAAACGAAATGAGCCTTAGCTTTCCGTCAAAAAGCAGTAACGAGGCTTTTGCCAGAAGTGCGGTTTCTGCATTCGTCATCGGTCTTGATCCAACCGTTGCCGAACTTTCAGACATAAAAACCGCAGTTTCCGAGGCTGTAACAAATTGCATTGTGCATGGCTACCGCAGAGAAAGCGGAACTGTCTACATAAACGGAAAAATTTACGAAAACAACAAAGTAGTAATAAAAATTCGTGACAAAGGCTGCGGCATTGCAGACATTGAAAAGGCAATGGAACCGCTCTTTACCACCGCTCCCGAAGAAGACAGAGCAGGTCTTGGCTTTGCGGTTATGCAGAGTTTTTGCGACAAAGTAAAAGTCAAATCCACTGTCGGCAAAGGCACTGCCGTTACGCTTGAAAAAGTCATTTCATCGGGCAGATTCCTTTCAAGAGGTCGTTAAACGGTATGTCGGAAAGCCGTGGTGATATTATCGGGGATAAAAACTCTCTCGCACAAAAGCATATGGGACTTGTCCATTCCTGCTGTAAGCATTTTACAGGCAAAGGAGTGGAATACGAAGAACTGTTTTCGGCAGGTTGTTTGGGACTTGCAAAAGCCGTAGAGCGTTTTGACGAAAGCCGTGGACTAAAATTCTCTACCTATGCCGTACCGGTTATATTGGGAGAAATCAAGCGTATATTTCGTGACGGAGGTTCTGTACGGGTTAGTCGCACTCTTAAGGAACTTTCAATGAAAATTTGCAGACTTAATACCGAGTACGAAAAAAACAACGGCAGAGAAATGAGCGTTACCGAGCTTTCGCAGGCTTTGAATGTAAGTGAAGATAAGATTTGCGAGGCGCTTTCTGCCGGCTCTTCTCCCCTATCCCTTAATGCCGATTATGATGATGAGGGAAATTCCCGAATAGACATACCCGTAAGCGATTCGCAAGAAGAAATCACCGAACGGTTGAGCCTTAATGATGCAATTGCCGAACTTGATGAGCGTGACAGACAGATTATACATCTGCGCTATTTTCAGAATAAAACCCAATCACAAACCGCCGACTGCCTTGCAATGACGCAGGTGCAGATCAGCCGCAGAGAACGCAAAATTCTTGCCCTCATACGAGAAAAAATGAGCGTTTAGCTCTGCAACTGTCTTGTAAATTGTAAAAATCCCGATAAGGTGAATTTTTTGCCTTATCGGGATTTTATAATGTTTATTCTATGTAATTATTTGATGTTCTTTCCTTTGAATATATTATTTCTCCGTATATTGCAGGAACTATTGCGCTTAACAATACTATAATAATTGATATAAAGAACAATACATTACTTATATTTATTATGAATAACGAAATTATACCTAATATTATTACTGCAATTCCACAAATCACTCCAAAATAAGCTGCAAAGCGATGTACTTTTTTCCAAACGGATTTACTGCTCAATGTGGCGTTTGTTCGTATGCCAAGCAAAGAATTTTGCTTTATTTTAGGCATTAAATTGAATAAATAAACAAACATACAGCCCATAAAAATACAAATTAACGGTAAAAACAGATTATCTATATTTACTTTATTTTGCAATATCAGTGCAATCAGCATCCAAAAAAATAAAAACAAAAAAGCAAAAATTGATACTATACATCTTACGGCATATTTTCGGTACGACTTATAGTTTTCATCATTTTCTTTAACCTTTGCGTAAATCGCATATATAATTGAAAACAATACAAGAATACTCGGAATAAATAAAAGCATCCATTTTGATGAATAGGCATCTGCAATCCCATTAACATTATAATGTGAGGGCAACTCTTCATTTGGATTAAAAGCAATAAAAACACCTGTTACAGCAATATTAATCAATGATATAATTAACAAAATATATTTTTTCATATTATTTATCCTCTCTGCCTGTTAAATCGGACAACATTTTTAACATATCTTCCAATACGCTTGTTTTCAACGAATAAATTACATTTTGACCTATTTTTTCTGAATCCACAAGGTCAGCTTGCTTTAAAATACTGAGATGATTACTTATTGATGGTTTGGTCATATTAAATTCCGCAGCAATTTCTCCGGCATTTAAACTATCCTTTTTTAAAAGTTTAAGTATTTTTCGCCTTGTAGGGTCAGCCAAAGCTTTCCATACATCTCCCATAAAAATCACCCCTTTTATGTATTAGTTAATTAGTTAATTATCTAATTAACTAATACTATTATATCAATTTATTCGTATTTGTCAACAGATATTTATAAGCATACAAAAAGAGCAGTCCAAAATGAACTGCTCATGGTTTTTAGTTTAATGCGGATATTTTTCAAGCAAGTCCTGTAAATCGTACGGTGTTGCCTGATATACATAATAGTTAAGCCAATTTGTAAAAAGCAATGTTGCGTTACTTCTCCACACCATTGGCGGTGTGAGCGACGCATCGTCATTCGGAAAGTAATTGTACGGAACTTTCGGATTGATTCCCTTGTTCTCATCACGAAAATACTCGCTTGCAAGGGTATCTCTGTCATACTCGGCGTGTCCCATTACAAATACCTGTCTGCCGGATTTATTGGTAACTATAGCCACTCCCGCAAGCTCTGACACTGCAAGGATTTCAAGTGCGCTGTTTCTGCGTATATCATCTTCCCTTACTCCCGTATATCTTGAATGAGGAATACAGAAAGTATCGTCAAAGCCACGCATAAGCGGATGATGCGGGTCTAAAATCGTATGATTATAAATACCGCTTAACTTTTCCTTAAGTTTATGCTTTTGGATACCGTAATGATAATACAAACCCGCCTGCGCACCCCAACAAATGTGGAGTGTGGAATAAACATTGTGCTTTGACCATTCCATAATCTTGCAAAGCTCTTCCCAATAGTCAACATCTTCAAACTCAAGCTGTTCAACCGGTGCGCCCGTGATTATCATACCGTCAAAGGTTTCATCCTTTATTTGGTCAAAGGTTTTATAAAAAGTAGTCAGGTGATGAGGTGAGGTGTTTTTTGATGTATGCGATGCCATCTGCAAAAGCTCAATGTCAACCTGTAGAGGACTGTTGCCCAAAAGTCTTAGAAGCTGGGTTTCGGTTGTAATTTTTGTCGGCATCAGGTTTAAAATAATAATCTTAAGCGGACGAATATCCTGCTTTATCGCTATTTCGTTTGGCATAACAAAAATATTCTCAGACTCAAGTACCTTTATTGCCGGTAAATTGCTCTGAACCTTAATCGGCATAGCCTCAGCACCTCCTTATACATTTCAAATATAAAATCAATTAATACTGCTTGCCCCAATAAACCTGGTGCTTAGCAGGTTTGCCGCAGCATACACAAACATCGCTGATGTGCTCCTCGACAAAAGGAATACAACGGCTCTTAACACCGCCTGTAGCATCCTTGAGTTTATCTTCACAAGCGCTGTCGCCGCACCACATAGCCTTAATAAAGCCCGGGTGATTCTTGGCGGTATCAACAAATTCGTCAAAGTTTGTTGCTGTAAATGTTTTTTCTTCTGTATTCTTGCGTGCTCTTTCATACATATCGTTATGAATTGTATCAAGAAGCTCTGCAATATAATCGGAAAGTCCCTCAAGCGGTACAAAATACTTCTCACGGGTATCTCTTCTTACAACTACGCACTGACCCTTTTCTATATCCTTAGGGCCAATCTCAACTCTTACAGGCACGCCTTTCATCTCATACTCAGCAAACTTCCAGCCCGGTGCGTGGTCGCTGTCGTCAAGTTTAGTTCTGAAACGCTTTGTAAGCTCTGCCTTAAGTTCGTAAGCCTTGTCAAGTACGCCCTCCTTATGCTGTGCAACAGGAATAATTACAACCTGTACAGGTGAAATTCTCGGCGGGAGCACAAGACCGTCATCATCGCTGTGAACCATAATGATAGCGCCGATCATTCTTGTTGACACACCCCATGATGTCTGGTGCGGATAATGCTGCTTATTGTCTTTGCCTGTAAATGTAATGCCAAAGCTCTTTGCAAAGCCATCGCCAAAGTAGTGTGATGTACCGCCCTGGAGAGCAACACCGTTGTGCATCATCGGCTCAATTGTATAGGTCTCTTCTGCACCGGCAAACTTTTCTTTCTCTGTCTTTCTGCCGATTACAGCCGGAATAGCAAGAATTTCTTTATAGAATGACTCGTAAACATGGAGCATACGGAGTGTTTCTTCCTTTGCCTCTTCTGCCGTTGCATGCATTGTGTGACCTTCCTGCCAAAGGAATTCGGAAGTTCTGAGGAAAGGACGGGTTGTTTTTTCCCATCTTACAACACTGCACCACTGATTGTAGAGTTTTGGAAGATCTCTGTATGTGTTGATAATTTTCTGATAATGCTCGCAGAAAAGAGTTTCCGAAGTAGGGCGAACACAAAGGCGCTCGTTAAGTTTTTCACTGCCGCCTATAGTTACCCATGCACATTCAGGTGCAAAACCCTCTACATGATCCTTTTCTTTCTGTAAAAGGCTTTCAGGGATAAACATAGGCATATACACATTTTCGTGACCTGTTTCTTTAAATCTTCTGTCAAGGTCAGCCTGTATATTCTCCCAAATAGCATAACCGTAAGGACGGATAACCATACATCCCTTAACGCCTGAATAATCAACAAGCTCGGCTTTTTTTACAATGTCAGTGTACCATTTAGCAAAGTCTTCATCTCTGCTTGTAATAGCTTCAACCATTTTTTTGTTGTCTGCCATTTTCATTCCTCCAACTTAAGAAATATTCGTGTATTATAACATTTCTATTATACTATAATTAATTTTTTTTGCAAGTACCGACATTATTTTTATTATAAAAAGTAAAAGAGGTCAGACAAACCGCCTGACCTCAAGTTTTTAATTCAATTATGCATTTGCCTCAATGTAAGAAACAAGTGAACCAACAGTCTTGATGTTCTCAATCTCATCATCGGGAACTTCTACACCGAACTCGTCTTCAATTGACATAAGTAAATCTACTACATCAAGTGAATCAGCGCCGAGATCTTCCTGTAAATCTGTATCAGTTGTTACCTTATCTTCTTCAACATCGAACTGCTCAGCAAGAATTGCCTTAACTTTTTCCAATACCATTGGAATTCCTCCCATAATAAAAAAATATTTAATGTATCCATTGTAATTATGGACAAAAGTACATATTTTATGCTACAATGGAATAAGCAATCGAGTAATCGGTTTGCTTCTTAGATTATATTATTGTTTATTTATTCTTTTGTCAATAGAATTTTAAAATTTTTCTATTTTTACCAAAAATTTTTTTAGGGGGTATATTTTTATGAGTACTAAAAAATACGCAGTAATAGGTCATCCTATCGGACATACTATGTCACCTTTTATACATACAAAATTGTTTGAGCTTGCAGGAATCGACGCCGTTTATACAAAACTTGATGTTGCTCCGGAAAGTCTCGGATATGAATACGACCACATTTTATCTAAATTGAGCGGCTATAACATTACAATTCCTCACAAGCAGAATATTATTCAGTATCTTGATGAAATTGATGAAAAAGCAAATATGTACGGCAGTGTAAACACTGTTGACAACAGAGATTACACAGCAAAAGGCTACACCACAGATCCCGACGGATTTTTAAAGGCTCTTGATGCGGCAAAAATCAAATTAAACGGCAGAGTTGTAATTTTAGGCTGCGGCGGCGTTGCAAGAACAATGGCTTATGAGGTTGTTCTCAAAAACATTCCCGTTCTTTTTGCAGTAAGAACGGAAGATGTCGAAATTGCAAAGAAACTTTGCGAAGAAATTAAGAGCACTGTTATCGGTTCTCAACCGTCATACTGTCTTATCAGTGAGATTAACGGCGACATTGATGTACTTATCAACGCAACTCCTATAGGAATGTTCCCTAATGTTGAAAATCAGCCCGTAAGCGATGAAGTTATCGCAAAGTGCAAAAATGTTTTTGACGCAGTATATAATCCGCTCGAAACCGTACTTATCCAAAAAGCAAAAGCTAACGGTTCAAACGCTGTCGGCGGTATGTCAATGCTTGTATGGCAGGCTGTTGTTTCACACGAAATATGGGATGGCTCCGTTTATGACCCCGCCGAAATCGAAAAGATATGCATTGCAGCGTCTGACGAGTTAAAGAACAGATAATTTTTGGAGGGCCTAAGATTGGACAATATAGTTTTATGTGGCTTTATGGGTTGCGGAAAAACAACCGTCGGCAGAAATCTTGCCCGTAAGTCAGGCAGAAAGTTCGTTGATATGGACTCTTACATTGAAGAAAAGGCAGGAATGAAAGTATCCGAAATCTTTGAAAAATACGGTGAAAACCGTTTCAGAGATATGGAGCACGAGGCTTGTTTGGAGCTTGCAGATACAAAAGGACTTGTAATTGCCTCCGGCGGAGGTGCTTTTACTTTCCAAAGAAATATTGACGCTTTCAGAGGAAAGGACAAAATAGTTCTGCTCGATGTTCCGCTTGACATTATAAAACAAAGACTTAAAAACGATACAACAAGACCGCTTTTACAGCGTCCCGACAAGGATGAAGCAATGCGTCAGCTTTATGAAAAGCGACTTCCGATATATCTTTCTGCCGCTGACATAACGGTGAGCGGCAAAAGCACTCCGCTCAAAACAGCATATGCAATCCTTAACGCTATTGATACGCAAGAAAAATAATTACGCATATTACAGGGTTGACTGCAACGCTTTAAAGTGGTAAAATATGTATGAATTATTTAAATGGGAATGAAAGGATAGTTTAAAAAATGATTATTGTATTAAAACCGTCAGCCTCACCCGAGCAGATTATGAATTTTACAAATATGCTCAAAGAGGAATACAATGTAAAAGTAAATAAATGGGAAGGTGTGCATTCAACAGTTCTCGGACTTATCGGCGACACTACTAAAATTGATATGGACTACATTGACGCTCAAGACATTGTAGAAAATGTTAAGAGAGTTCAGGAACCGTACAAAAAGGCTAACAGAAAGTTCCACCCGGACGATACAAAAATCAAAATCAATGATGATATAACAATCGGCGGCGGCAGTCTGCACATTATGGCAGGTCCATGCTCGGTTGAAAGCGAAACTCAAATTGTCGATATTGCAAAGAGCGTAAAGGCATCGGGCGCAACATTCTTAAGAGGCGGCGCATTCAAGCCGAGAACCTCACCGTACGCTTTCCAGGGCTTAAAAGCAGAAGGTCTTGACCTCTTAAAGATTGCAAGAAAAGAAACAGGACTTCCTATTGTTACCGAAATTATGAGAGCATCTCACATTGATATGTTCGAGAATGTTGACATTATTCAGGTTGGCGCAAGAAATATGCAGAACTTTGAGCTTTTAAAAGAACTTGGCAAGATTGACAAACCTATTCTTTTAAAGAGAGGTCTTTCCGCTACCATTGAAGAATGGCTTATGAGTGCCGAGTACATTATGGCAGGCGGTAACGACAAGGTTATTCTTTGTGAGAGAGGCATAAGAACATACGAAACATTTACAAGAAATACACTTGATATTTCCGCAATTCCTGTTGTAAAGGCTCTTTCACATCTTCCTGTAATCGTTGATCCAAGCCACGCAGCAGGCAAGTCATGGCTTGTTGAGCCGCTTGCAATGGCGGCAGTTGCCGCAGGCGCAGACGGTCTTATCATTGAGGTTCATAATGACCCGCCGCACGCTCTTTCGGACGGTGCGCAGTCACTCACACCCGAACAGTTTGATAAGGTTGCAAAGAAAGTATTTGCACTCAAAAGCTCAATTGACAAAATCAACAGCAAATAATTTTATTTTATATATTTATTCGGAGGCACTGAAAAATGAACATTGCCGTTATCGGTCTTGGTATTATAGGCGGCAGCTTTTGCAAGGCTATAAAAAAATATACCGACAACTTTGTAATCGGTATTAACAGAACGCAGGCAACAGCAGAAAAGGCGCTTGAGGCGGGCGCAATCGACAAAATCGGTACTCCCGAAAGCCTCGGTGAATGTGATATTATAATTTTGGCACTTTATCCGCAGGCTGCGGTAGATTTCATAGAAAAATACGGCAGCTATATAAAAAGCGGCGCTATTGTAACCGACAGTTCGGGAATTAAGCGAGCAATTTGCCCAAGTCTTTCTGCTCTTTCAAAAAAATACGGCTTTGTATTCATCGGCAGTCACCCAATGGCAGGCAAAGAAACCAACGGATTTGATGTTTCAGAGGCTGACCTGTATAAGAACGCAAGCTACATAATTACTCCGTGCGGAGCACCTGAGGATAAAATTGAAATTCTTGCCAATCTTGCAAGAAAAATCGGTTTTGGCACAGTTAAAATTACCACTCCCGAAGAACACGACAGAATGATTGCATTCACCTCACAGCTCCCTCATGTGTTGGCTTGTTCTTATGTAATGAGTCCGTGCTGTCCAAATCATAAGGGATTTTCAGCCGGCAGTTATCGTGATGTGTCACGAGTTGCAAATATCAATTCACAACTTTGGAGCGAACTTTTCCTTGAGAATCGTGAACCGCTTATTACCGAGCTTGACATACTCATTGACAATATTACAAAAATTAAAGACGCAATCAAAGCAGAAGACAGAGAAACTCTTGCAGAATTATTGGAGCAGGGACACAAGGTAAAAACTGCTCTCGGCGAATAGAATTGAGGTGCATTATGAGAACAGTCAGAGTAGATACGGGCAAGCCGTATGATATTTGCATTGAAAGAGGAATACTTGACAAATGCGGCGAATACGCAAAGGCTCTTTCAAAGGCAGAAAAGGTTACTATAATTTCAGACAGCAATGTTGCTCCGCTTTATATGGACAGAGTGAAAAATTCTCTTGAAAAAGAGGGATTTAAAGTTGCAACACATATTTTTAAAGCAGGTGAAGAGCAAAAGCACCTCGGCTCTATTGCGGAAATGTACAACACACTTGCAAAATTTTCTATGACAAGAAAAGATATTGTTGTAGCTCTCGGCGGCGGTGTTGTAGGCGATATGGCAGGCTTTGCCGCTGCAAGCTACTTGCGTGGAATTGATTTTATTCAGATTCCTACCTCTCTCCTCTCTCAGGTAGATTCATCTGTCGGAGGAAAAACAGGCGTTGATTTGCCGCAGGGCAAAAACCTTGTCGGCGCATTTCATCAGCCTATTGCCGTATTGATTGACCCCGACACGCTCAAAACCCTTACCGATGATTATATTTGCGACGGTATGGGTGAAGTTATAAAATACGGCTGCATTAAAGACGAAAAACTCTTTGAAAATCTTGAAAATCAAAATGCACTTGAGCATATTGAAGATATTATCGAAATCTGCGTTTCAATAAAGCGTGATGTTGTAAACCGTGACGAAAAAGAGGTAGGCGAAAGAAAGCTCTTAAACTTCGGTCACACTCTCGGACACGCTATTGAAAAAATCTATAACTTTAAAGGCATAAGCCACGGAATGGCTGTCGCAATCGGTATGGTGCTTATTACAAAAGCAGGTGAAAAACACGGAATTACCGAAAAAGGCACAGCCGACAAAATTTGTGCGCTTTGCAAAAAATACGGTCTGCCGACTACAGATAAATCTACCTTTGAGCAGATGGCACAGGCTGCAAAAGGCGATAAAAAGACAGCAGGCAGCTCAATTGACCTTGTACTTTTAACAAAAATAGGCGACAGCTTTACAAAGAAAGTTGAACTTGCCAATCTCTGCGACTTTATCACAACCTGATTGGAGGATACATATGTCTGATGTAAAATTCAGCCCGTTTGTTCCAAACGGAACTGTAAATGTACCGCCGTCAAAGAGTGATGTTCACAGAGCCATAATCTGCGCAGCCATGGCAAACGGAGTAAGCAGAATTTCTCCCGTTGCCCTTTCAAACGATATTAAGGCAACTATCGGCTGTATTAAAGCACTTGGCGCTGACGCTGTACTTGAAAACAATGTTCTCACAGTTGACGGCACAAATATGTATAAAAACAAAACCGCTTTACTTGATTGCGGAGAAAGCGGCAGTACATTAAGATTTTTTATTCCGATTGCCGCTGTCGGCAATATTAACGCAACATTTGTGGGCAAAGGCAAACTTCCGCAGCGCCCTATCGGAATATTTACAGAGGCTTTGCCAAAGGCGGGTACCGTCTGCAAAACCGAGGGAGGACTTCCCCTTGAAATCAAAGGTCAGCTGAAAAGCGGAATTTTTGAAATTCCCGGCAATGTAAGCTCACAGTTCATCACAGGACTTTTGCTTGCTCTGCCGATTCTTGAGGGTGACAGCGAAATTGTACTCACTTCCCCGCTTGAAAGCGTTGGTTACATTGCAATGACTATCCGCACAATGAAACAATTTGGTGTGAATATTCAAGCCACAGAAAAAGGCTGGCATATTAAAGGCGGTCAATCATATAAGACTTGCGACTATACAACAGACGGTGACTGGTCACAGGCGGCTTTCTTTATGGTACTCGGCGCTGTCAGCGGTAAAGTAACCGTAAAGGGAGTTGCAAAGGATTCCACGCAGGGCGACAAGAAATGCGCTGAAATTCTTGCCCGATTCGGCGCTAAAGTTACTCAGCTTGACAACGAAGTAACTGTTGAAAAAGGGGAATTAAAGGCAATCACCATTGACGCATCTCAAATTCCCGACCTTGTTCCCGTACTTTCGGTATGTGCGGCATTTGCAGAGGGCACGACAAAGATTATCAATGCCGAAAGATTAAGAATAAAAGAATGTGACCGACTGAAAGCCACCGCCGAATTGCTGAATAATCTCGGCGGCAAAGTAAAGGAACTTTCGGACGGACTTGAAATCACAGGGGTTTCTTCTCTTAAAGGAGGAAATGTAAACGGCTACAACGATCACAGAATCGTTATGTCTGCCGCTGTTTGCGCCGCAAGAAGTGATGAAGATATAACCGCCACTTTTGCAATGAGCATTAACAAAAGCTACCCCGATTTTTATATAGACTACAACAGCATAGGAGGAAAGGCAAATGTCCTCGACCTACGGTGAAAAAATAAAAATTTCTGTCTTTGGCGAAAGCCACGGCAACGGTATAGGAGTTGTAATCGACGGACTTCCTGCCGGCGTAAAAATTGATATGGACAAAGTGCTTGTTCAGATGTCAAGACGAGCTCCCGGCAAAGACAAAACCGCAACCCCACGCAAAGAAAGCGACCTGCCAAAGGTACTTTCCGGTATGCTTGGAGATACTCTTACAGGCGCACCGTTATGTGCGGTAATTGAAAATACAAACACAAAAAGCGGCGACTACGGCAATCTTCTCAATTGTCCTCGTCCGGGTCACAGCGACTACACGGCTTATGTTAAATATAACGCAAGCAACGATATTCGCGGCGGCGGTCATTTTTCGGGCAGACTTACCGCTCCTATAGTTTTTGCGGGTGCAATCTGCCGTCAGATTCTTGAAGAAAAAGGTATTAAAATTGCCGCTCATATTGCAAGCATCGGCAATGTAAACGACAAATCTTTTAACCCTGTTTCTATTGACGACAAACTTATAAATAAATTAAACAACAGCTCTTTTGCACTTATTGACGATTCGGTCGAAGAAAAAATGCGTGCAGAAGTTGAATCGGCAAGACTTGCTCAGGACAGTATCGGCGGTACAATCGAATGTGCCGTAAGCGGAATTGAGGCAGGCATAGGCGAGCCGATGTTTGAGGGTGTTGAGGGTGTAATCGCAAAAGCTGTTTTCGGTGTGCCTGCAATAAAGGGCATTGAATTCGGCAAAGGCTTTGAACTCTCTAAAATGCGTGGCTCACAGTCCAATGATCCTTTTGAATACAAAGACGGCAAAGTTGTAACAAAAACCAACAACTGCGGCGGTATTCTCGGCGGTATCACAAACGGTATGCCTGTTATATTCAGAGCAGGAGTAAAGCCTACTCCGTCTATTTCTAAAGAACAGGACACAGTCGATTTGCAGAAAAAAGAAAATGCAAAACTTGTTATAAACGGCAGACACGACCCGTGTATTGTACCGAGAGCCGTGCCTGTTATTGAGGCTGTCACAGCCGTTGCTATATTAAATCTTTTATAATAAGGATGAATAAAATGAGAAATCTTTCAGAAATCAGAACTGAAATTGACAGTATAGATGAACAGATTATTGAACTTTTCAAAAAGAGAATGGATTGTGCCAAAGAGGTAGGTAATTACAAAAAAGCCAACAACATCCCTGTTCTTAATCAAGCAAGAGAGAATGAAATTCTTGATTCAATCGAAAAGCGTGGCGGTGAATACGGTTCATATGCAAGACTGCTTTACTCAAATATTATGGAGCTTTCAAGAGCTTTACAACATAATATTGTCGGCAGTGGTGCAGATATAAAAGAGGTTATCAGCAATGTTGAAACCGAGATACCGAAAACCGATGTTAAAGTCGGTTATCAGGGCATTAAAGGCGCTAACGGTCACGAGGCAACAATACGCCTGTTCCCAGATGCGGAGGCACATTGCTATAAGTCTTTCGGTGATGTTTTTGACGCAGTTGATAAAGGAGAAATTACATTCGGCGTACTTCCTGTTGAAAACTCAAACGCAGGCTCGGTTTCTGCCGTATATGACCTAATACTTAAGCACCGTTTTTACATTGTCGGCGCACTTGATTTGCCTATTGATTACTGTCTTGGCGGTTTAAAACAGGCAGAGTTTTCGGATATTGAAAAGGTATGGTCGCATCCGCAGTCACTTTCACAGTGTGCAGACTACATTGCAAAAAATAATTTTGACTCTACACCATGTTCAAATACAGCAATTGCCGCTCGTGATGTGGCAAAGGAAAAGCGCCTTAATGTTGCGGCTATCTGCTCATACAAGGCGGCAGAGGAATACGGTTTAAAAGTGCTTGACAATCATTTGCAGGATAACGATAAAAACACAACAAGATTTATTGTTATTTCCAAAAAGCTGTTCATCACACCCGATTCAAACAAAATCAGCCTTTGTTTCTCACTTCCTCATGTTACGGGTTCGCTTTACGGCTTACTTTGCAGATTTAATTCTCTCGGTCTTAACCTTACGAAAATTGAATCTCGCCCACGCCCAAGCAGTGACGAGGGATTTGAATACCTGTTTTACCTTGATTTTTCAGGCAATGTAAGCAGTAAAGAGGTTACAGACCTTATAGCACAGTTAAGTGCGGAAATGCCTGAATTCAGCTTTTTGGGAAACTATTGCGAATATTCAAAATGATTATAAATATATTTTTAGCTTTTGTATATTAATCGACAGAATGTTTTGATTATGTGCAAAACGCTCAAAATTTATTGACAATTTTTGCAAATTAAGTATTGCATTGCATAAATTTTATGATATAATATGCTTATTAAAGTGATAATTCATTTTAATAAGCATTTTTATTTTGAATAATTATTGGACAAAAATAAAAACATAATTGATGAGGTGTTTAATATGGATGATAATAAAAAATTAATTTGCGCCGCAGCCGGTGCACTTGGCGCACTTGTAGCAGTATCAGCTACCGTGTTTGCTATAAAACAGCACAAGAAAAAACAAAACGCAATGCTCCTTGAAGAGCTTGACCTGTGCCTTGACGGCGATGATATTGCGGAACTTGCAAATGAAGCCGAAGAAACAAAAGCTCCCGAAACCGCAGAAGAACCAAAAGCTGAAGAACCCACAGAATCTGCACCTGTCGCAGAGGAAAAGGTTGAAGAGAAAGCAGAAGAAAAGACAGAAGAAACTGTTGCAGAAAAAACTGCCGAATCAACCGAAAAGCCGGTACAGTGCGAAAATACAGAAGAATAATTGTTAAAACTTAAGTGCCTTGCCATATGCAGGGCACTTTTTTTGTCAAAATTTTCAATAAATTATGGTTTAGCGGAGTGTCGGTCGGGCATTGAAATTTAGCTAACGCTA